>QFCH01001357.1_pt1:0-147500 | contig 437585 bp, 399 predicted proteins | sample 5346071 | NCBI WGS metagenome assembly QFCH01 (sample SAMN09062255, study PRJNA434731) | Human gut metagenome, whole genome shotgun sequencing project. | isolation source: stool timepoint B chromium assembly | host: Homo sapiens | collected 2015 | reverse complement strand
CGGGAGAAGGGTAGTTAAGGAACTCGGCAAATTGACCCCGTAACTTAGGGAAAAGGGGTGCCACAGAAATGTGGCCGCAGAGAATAGGCCCAGGCGACTGTTTAGCAAAAACACAGGTTTCTGCCAAATCGAAAGATGAAGTATAGGAGCTGACACCTGCCCGGTGCTGGAAGGTTAAGAGGAGAGGTGCAAGCCTTGAATTGAAGCCCCAGTAAACGGCGGCCGTAACTATAACGGTCCTAAGGTAGCGAAATTCCTTGTCGGGTAAGTTCCGACCCGCACGAATGGTGTAACGATCTGGGCACTGTCTCAACTACCCGCCCGGCGAAATTGTAGTACCGGTGAAGATGCCGGTTACCCGTGACAAGACGGAAAGACCCCATGGAGCTTTACTGTAGCTTAATATTGGGTTTCGATAATTTATGTACAGGATAGGTGGGAGGCTAGGAAACACCGGCGCCAGCCGGAGTGGAGCCATCCTTGGGATACCACCCTTAAGTTATTGAAATTCTAACCTGCGGCCGTGAATCCGGCCGGGGGACATTGTTAGGTGGACAGTTTGACTGGGGCGGTCGCCTCCAAAAAGGTAACGGAGGCGCTCAAAGGTTTGCTCAGCACGGATGGAAACCGTGCTTTTGAGTGTAAACGCATAAGCAAGCCTAACTGCGAGGGTGACGGCCCGAGCAGTAACGAAAGTTGGAGTTAGTGATCCGGCGGTATGAGAGTGGAATTGCCGTCGCTCAACGGATAAAAGCTACCCTGGGGATAACAGGCTGATCTCCCCCAAGAGTCCACATCGACGGGGAGGTTTGGCACCTCGATGTCGGCTCATCACATCCTGGGGCTGTATTCGGTCCCAAGGGTTCGGCTGTTCGCCGATTAAAGTGGTACGCGAGCTGGGTTCAGAACGTCGTGAGACAGTTCGGTCCCTATCTGTCATGGGCGTAGGATATTTGAGGAGAGCTGTTCCTAGTACGAGAGGACCGGGATGGACGCACCGCTGGCGCACCAGTTGTCATGCCAATGGCACAGCTGGGCAACTAAGTGCGGATCGGATAAACGCTGAAAGCATCTAAGCGTGAAGCCGACTCCAAGATAAGATATCCCATAGTGTTAAACTAGTAAGACCCCTTGTAGACTACAAGGTTGATAGGCTGCGTGTGTAAGCACGGTAACGTGTTCAGCTTGGCAGTACTAATAGGTCGAGGGCTTGACCATAGTTTCTTTGGTTTAGCTCTGTAATATTTCTATCTGTATTCCTTTATTCAGTTTTCAGTGTACAATTCTTTTTTAGTGATGCAAAAGTGAATTGTACATTGATTCAATCACAGTAGGTACTGAGAAATGGCAATGTTTGCCGCAGTTTGCACCATTAGCTCAGTTGGTAGAGCACCTGACTCTTAATCAGGGTGTCCCGGGTTCGAACCCCTGATGGTGCACCAAGATGAGCAGCTAGGTAGAAAAACTTGAGCTGCCAATGTATGGCTCGTTGGTCAAGCGGTTAAGACATCGGCCTCTCACGCCGAAAACAGGGGTTCGATTCCCCTACGAGTCACCAGAGGTATGAACACACGAAGTGTGAAATCATATATATGAAGTAGTTGGTATTGATTACGATGAGGGTCCACCTGTTCCCATACCGAACACAGAAGTTAAGCTCATTAGTGCCGAAGATACTTGGCTGGAGACGGCCCGGGACAATAGGAAGATGCCAACACAAATAATCCTCAATAGCTCAGCCGGTAGAGCATGCGGCTGTTAACCGCAGGGTCGTTGGTTCGAGTCCAACTTGAGGAGCCAGAGACAGAAGAGAGTAGATGATTCTACTCTCTTTTTTCTTTTATGAATTTATATTTTAGAGTTCGATGTGTTGTTTTTATGTTCAACCTCGTACAATTTATTTGCATTCTTCCTCGTGCTATTTAGCTTTTTACTCTGGATAGTTTAATATGAAAAGGACGGTCAGTATCTCTTTTCTTGACCGTCCTTTTTATATTTATAATCACATCTTTTTTCATTGCTAAAAGAGAAAAGAATATCTTGCGTTGTAATCAAGATAGACAAGAGATGTTCGGGGTTATTTGAATATATTGCTTTTATTATTTTATGAACCGTTCCAATTGCCAAAAATTCTGACATTTCTTCTCTTTTTTGTATGTCGTAACTATTTTTATCATTTAAATACGTTAAAATAATATGTTTCATTTGTTGTTCCCATTTTTCTAAAAATTCAGGATCTCCATTTTTGCTTAATAGCATTTGTATGACAAATTGCCTATTATGAATGTATTGGGCTAGTTGTTCCAGAAGCTGTATATCGGAGAAAGAAAATTCAATATAAGGTTCTTTTTTTAAAACTGACATTTCAAATAACACATCTTGTGTTATTTGCTGCCAGACTTCTGTTAAATTCGTATAATATTTGTAAAAGGTAGCACGTGATATACTGGTAAATTCAATTAGTTTTTTCACTGTGATTTTTTCAATTGGTATTATTCGACACAATGAAATGAGAGATTGTTTAATTTTATGTGTAGTCGTTAATAATTTCAAAAAAACACTCCTTATTAATGCGATGTTTTAAGCATAATACAATCAAATTTACTTGTCAACAAAACAACACTTATTGATCATTTTTTTCAATAAGTGTTGTTTTGTTGTATAAATTAAAATATTGTATTCTACAGTTTTGTAGAAAGAATAGATATTTTATATGACTAATGTTTACACTTAACACGTTGTTGTACATATTAGTTAAATAAAAATTATCAAGTAGCCTATTTTTTGTATAAGTTGATTGACTTAGATATAACGGCTGTTTATAATTGAGTAGACAAAAATAGAAAAATGTCTACTCGATTCTTGATTGTTATAGATTTAGTTTGATGTGGGTGGTGATGTATTTGATAGATATAGTTAATATTTCAAAATTATTTGGTTCTAAGCAGGTTTTGAATGAGGTTAACTTAAAGATTAATTCAGGAGAGTTTTTTGGGTTGCTTGGTGCCAACGGTGCCGGTAAAACTACTTTAATTCGATTAATTTCTACTTTACTTTTACCCAACACAGGAAAAATAGAATTAGATGGACAACTTTTATCACGAACCAGAAATGATTTAAAAAGCCAGATTACAACTGTAACACAAGAATATTCTTTAAGGAATGATATGACGGTATTGGAAGTAATGGAGTTACAAGGGCGGCTTTATCATATGAAATCGAAACAGCGTAAACAAGATGCCGAAATTTTATTAAAAAAATGTGGGTTATGGGAATATCGCAATCACAAAACACGCCAATTATCAGGTGGATTTAAACGCATGCTAATGCTTTGCAGGGCGTTATTGCCAAATCCCAAAATTGTTTTGCTTGATGAACCGACTGTTGGATTAGATCCATATGCTAGAAGAAAAATGTGGCAAATGATTCGAAATTTACATCAGCAAGGACTTACTTTTATTTTAACAACTCACTATATGGAAGAAGCACAAATGCTGTGTAGCCGAGTGGCATTTATGAAAAAGGGGTGTGTGCTAGGGGTTGAAACTCCGGAAAACTGGATTTTACAACTTGGACGCTTTGCGGTAGATCATTTTGAAAGCGAAACAGTTAAAACCTACTATTTCAATTGTAAGGAAGAGGCAATTGCCTATGCTGAACACTTATCTTCTGATTTTTTGCTCCGTGAGACAAATTTAGAAGATGTGTTTTTAGAAACCGTAGGAAAGGAGATGCCAAAGGAACATGGCAATTTTAACTGTTATTTGGGAAAAATGGGTTGAATTTAAACATGAGTGGGTTAAAATTACAATTTCTTCTTTAATTTCTCCTTTATTGTATTTACTTACATTTGGATTAGGAATTGGAACTTTTATTACAACAGGAGATAGACCTTATCTTCAATTTTTAATTCCAGGTATTATTGCGCTTACCACAATGAATTCCAGTTTTAATGCAGTGGGTATGTCGCTAAATGTACAGCGGTTATATGAACATTCTTTTGACAGTATTATGGCTTCTCCAACGCCGCTGTGGCAATATGTGATTGGCCAAATGATAGGTGGAAGCTTGCGGGGAATGTATGCCGGTGTACTGATTTTAATAATTTCATTATTTTTTTCGGTTCAGCTTTGCTTTTCAATTTATTTTTTTGGAATTATGTTGCTTAATGGCATGCTATTTGGTGCCCTGGGTGTTATGGCTGCTATTGTGTCGTCTACCCATGCTGATATTGCTCGCTTTTCTACTTTTGTTATTTTACCTATGACTTTTTTATGCAATACTTTTTTTTCAGTTGAGCAAATACCGCAGGTACTTCAGTGGCTAATAGAAGTATTGCCTCTTACACATGCAAGCCGTTTATTACGGCAGTTGGCATGGGGAGAATCTGTTTCATGGGTCAGCATTTTAATATTAATTGCATACACAGCTTTATTTATGTTAATAGCTCTTTTCAAAATTCAAAAAGCAAAAAATTTGTAGAGGAGGAGGCTGTATGTGGGAACATGCTTATCCATTTTCAGCTATTGTAGGTCAAGATACTATGAAAAAATCATTGCTCCTGAATGTTATTAATCCTAAAATCGGGGGAGTATTAATTCGTGGACAAAAAGGAACAGCCAAATCTACCTTAGTACGTGCATTGGCAAATTTGTCAGCTTGTGATGTTGTAGATGTTCCGTTATCTATTACAGAGGACAGGTTAGTTGGTTCGATAGATTTAGAACAAACACTTAAGCAGGGACGAATACAATTGGAGTATGGATTGCTATATCAGGCGGATGAACAAATATTATATGTCGATGAAGTAAATCTGTTACAGGATACGATTGTTAATGTTCTATTGGAAGTTAATGCAAGCGGCGTTAATCATATTGAAAGGGAAAGTCTTTCTTGCAGTCATCCCAGTCGATTTATTTTAGTAGGAACGATGAATCAAGAAGAAGGAGAACTGCGACCTCATTTTTTAGACCGGTTTGGATTATGCGTAAATGCTCAGGCAGAATATGATCCTAAGCTCAGAGTAGAGATTGTAAAACGCAAGATGGAATACGAGAAAAATCCAGAGGCTTTTTGCAGAAAATATTTGCAACAGGAAGAAGCCTTAAAACAACAAATTTTTCAGGCCAGAGAACGGTTAAAACATATTTATGTTACAGATTCTGATAGACAATATATTGTAAATCTTTGTTTGAATGCATATATACAAGGACATAGAGGCGATTTTATTGTAGAGCAAACGGCAAAAACTTTAGCTGCATTAAATGGCAGAACCACTGTTACCATGGAAGATATTGAAGAAGCAGCATCTTTAGCACTGCTGCATAGAAGAAAAGAGGAACAGCCAAAATCACAGCAAGAAGAATCTCAAACGGAAGAATCTTCAAACCAAGAACAAGAAACAGACTCGGCTCTGCCACAGCAGTCCAATCAAGATGAATTACAAAATAAACAAAGTCAGGATAGAGAAAACAATCCTTCTGAAATATCTTCTCAAAATACATCTTCATCCCAAACGCAGCTTTTTCGAGTTGGAGATGATTTTCAGTTAAAGGAATTTGGACATATTTCTGATAAAAGAACGCGGAAAGGCCAGGGAAAGCGTACTAATATACGCAGCGATGCAAAATCGGGAAGATATATCTATGCTGGCATCAATCAAGGAAAATATGATTTGGCATTAGATGCTACTATCCGTGCTGCAGCGCCCTTTCAAAAATATAGAGATAAAAAAGGCAAAGCAATCTCTATTTATTCTCAGGATATTAGAGAAAAAGTAAGACAAAAGAAAATGGCGAATGTTTTAGTTTTTGTTGTAGATGCCAGTGGGTCTATGGGAGCTAATCAACGTATGATTGAAACCAAAGGTGCGATACTATCTCTTTTAAAAGATGCGTACATTAAAAGAGATAAAGTAGCATTAATTGCTTTTCGGGGTGATTCAGCCAAAGTACTACTGCCTCCAACCCGTAGTGTTGAACGTGGATACCGTTGTTTAGAAGAAATGGAAGTAGGAGGAAAAACACCTTTAAATGCAGGTATCAGTAAAGGAATCCAAGTGATTAAAAGCGAATTAAAAAAAGATATGAACTGTATGCCAATGTTGATTGTAATTACAGACGGAAAAGGCAACATTAGTTTAGATGAGAATAAAAAACCAAAGGATGAGTTATTGGAAATTGGTAAAAAAGTAAAAGAGTTATCTATTACAGATTGTATGGTAATTGATATTGAGAAAAAGGGATTTATGCAGTTTGGCATTGCAAAAGAATTGGCAAACGCTATGAACGCAACCTATTATAGTGTTGATACGTTAAGAAAAGATTCAATATTACAAATGGTAGAAAGTGTGAGGGAAGCAAAATGAGCCATATGAGTACAACTAAAAATGTAACATTTCCATTTTCAGCAATTATTGGACAAGATGAGATGAAAAAGGGATTAATTTTAAATGTAATTTATCCTAAAATTGGAGGAGTTTTAGTATTTGGCGAAAAGGGAACAGCAAAATCAACAGCAGTGCGTTCAATAGCTAGTTTGCTACCGGAAATAGAAGTTGTAAAAGGATGTCGTTTTCGTTGTAATCCTCATGACATCTCGTCAATGTGTGAAGAGTGCCGTGAAAGAATAAATGCAGGTGAGATTTTAGAAACGGAAATGTCTAAAATGAAAGTAGTCGATTTGCCTGTATCTGCTACTGAAGATAGAGTAGTGGGCTCTTTGGATATTGAAGAAGCAATTCAAAACGGTAAAAAGAAATTTGAATTAGGTGTATTGGCTCAGGCAAATAGAGGAATTTTATATGTGGATGAAATTAATCTACTGGATGATCATATTGTAGATTTATTATTAGACTCAGCAGCTATGGGGGTAAATACAGTAGAGAGGGAAGGTATTTCTTTTTCTCATCCTGCTAATTTTATACTGGTTGGTACGATGAACCCGGAAGAAGGAGAATTACGACCGCAATTGTTAGATCGTTTTGGATTTAGTGTTGAAATAAAAGGGATTCAAGATCCGGTTCAACGTGTAAAAATTGTGAAACTACGAGATGAATTTGAAAATAATCCTTCTGAATTTATTCAATCGTATGAGAATAAGGAACGTGAATTGTCAGAGCGCATTTTGCAAGCACAGAAACTGTTACCTAAAGTGGAGATTTCTGATGAAATTTTACTGATAAATGCTAAATTATCTATTGCATTGGAAGTCGACGGACATAGAGCAGATTTAATTTTGATGAAAGCTGAAAAAGCAATGGCTGCTTTTGAAGGAAGAAGTTATGTCACGATTGAGGACGTACAAGAGGTAGCGAAAATGGTATTTTTACATCGTTTAAAGTCGTTACCCTTTGAAAGCAATAAAACATTAGATATGGAAGTAATCCAAAGTATCATTCAGGAAACGGTGCAAGAATAGGAGGTTTTGTCGTGAAGAAAATAGTAGCAGTATTATGGCATAATTCCGCCAATCGCCTAAATATGCTTCAATCTCAAATGAATGAATTTGTTTGTTTGAAGGTGTATTCTGCCGCTTCTTTGAGTGATGGACGGCAAGATTTGGACAAACTATATCGAGATATGGATGAAGCGGATGCCTTCCTGTTTCAAGTAACTTCATCTGACTCAGCCTGGGTAGAGATTGAAGAATATGCAGAGAAATTTCAAACTCCCGTTATTTATGTTGGAGGAGAATCAGCCACAAAAATAAAAACGAAAGACCAGATAAAACATAGCGCTATATGTAATCAATTTTATGCATATAACGGTGCGGATAATATGGTGAATATGATGAAATATATCTGTTCACAGGTTCTGCATGAGGAAATAGATTATCAAGAACCAATATTTATTCCGTGGGAAGGAATTTTTCATCCGGATTCGAAAGAGATTTTCCAAAGCACAAAAGATTACTTTGATTGGAAAGAACCATCTGCAAAAGGAACAATTGCGCTTCTTGTTTCGCGTACTGCTTGGTTGAGTGGCGATATAGAAGTGGAGCGTACTTTAATCAACCACATAGAAAAAAATGGATATACTGCATTGCCTATATTTTCATATGCAATGGCAGATATGAATTTGGGCGCGAAAGGAACGAAATATGCAGTAGAAACTTTTTGCTTTGATGATTATGGACAACCTATTGTTGACAGTGTTATTCGCATGACTGGATTTTTTCTTCAGGATGCAAATGAAGAAAAAAATTCAACTGAAAACTCCATTATGTCCCGTTTGAATTGTCCAATTGTAAAACCTATTTGTTCTTATTCTATGACGATAGAAGAATGGGAAAAAAATGAAGATGGTTCGGTAGCGGATATTGCTTGGAATATTGCATTACCAGAACTAGAAGGCGTTATTGAACCTATTTTCATCGGTGCAGAAGAACAAACAGAACAGATTGAATTACGAAAACCACTTGAAAAGCGTTGCGAAAAATTAGTGCATCGATTATTCAAATGGATTGCTCTTCGGAAAAAAGATAATAAGGATAAACGAGTGGTATTTATTTTGAACAATAATCCATGTACCGCCGCGGAAGCCTCTGTAGGCGGAGGGGCTAATTTGGATACATTGGAAAGTGTTGTTAGAATTTTACACGCGATGAAAGAGCATGGTTACCAGGTAGAGCACATACCGGAAAATGGTGATGAGCTTATAAAAACCATTATGGAACGCAAAGCAATTTCGGATTTTCGGTGGACAACTGCAAAAGAAATCGCCGATAAAGGTGGTGTATTATGTCGAATAACAAAAGATATGTATATGGAATGGTTTGATGAGCTTCCGGAAAAAGCGAAAAATAGCATGATTGATGCATGGGGAGAACCGATTGGGGAAGCTATGGTGTATGAAGACAGTATTCTTGTAACAGGCGTATCTTTCCAAAATGCTTTGGTATGTGTACAGCCTAAGAGAGGTTGTGTTGGAGCCAAATGCGATGGTACGGTATGCAAAATTTTGCATGATCCTCATGTAGCGCCAACACATCAATATTTCGCTTCTTATCGCTATTTTGAACGTGTGTATCAGGCGGATGTTATTATACATATAGGCACACATGGTAACTTGGAATTTTTGCCCGGTAAAGGTGTTGGGCTTTCGGATGCATGTTTTCCTGATATTTGTATCGGAACTATGCCGAATCTTTATATTTATAATGCAGATAATCCTCCTGAAGGTACCATTGCAAAGCGTCGTGCATTGGCCACAATTATTGACCATATGCAGACATCCATGACGCAAAGTGGATTATATGACTCTTTGGAGGAATTAGATCAACTGCTGAATCAGTATGACAAGGTAAAGCTCTCAGATCCATCTCAAGCTCATTTGTTGGAGCATTTTATAATTGAGCAAATACAAATGAACCAGATGTTAGCCTATATCAATTTGGAAGATTATCATAACAATATGGATGATATTGTTGAAGAATGTCACAAAGTGCTTACTATGATAAAAAATACGCAGATTCAAGATGGTATGCATATTTTCGGAGAATTACCGCAAGAAGAAAAAAGAGTGGATTTTTTGTATTCCATTTTGCGTTTTGAAGGAATTAATACACCTTCTATTCGTTCAGATGTAAGCAACTTAATTGGTTTGGAGCTTTCTGCATTATTGGAACGACCAGAAGGATTCTGCGTACGTTATCAGACAGATAATGGTAGTATTTTGTTTGATATTGACCGAATTTGTAAACAGATTATTAGAGTGTTTTTACAAGGAGAAACGATAACTTCTGATATCGATTTATATGGTTATAGCTTACAAAACGAATCTAGCCTTGAGGATATAAATGCGCGCCTGGAAACTATATTAGATATTAATAGGAGAATTGAATCTTCCAAAGAAATAGAGGCTTTACTTCGTGCTATGGATGGAAACTTTATAGAAGCAGGACCAGCGGGAATTATTACACGAGGAAGAGATGACGTTTTGCCTACAGGCAGAAATTTTTATACTTTAGATCCTGAAAAAGTTCCGACGAAAGCTGCATGGGAAGTTGGAAAAAGATTGGCAGATTCTGTTATTCAAAAATATAAAGATGACGAAGGTACATATCCTGAAAGTATCGCTATTTATTGGATGACTACAGATATTATGTGGGCGGATGGTGAAGGGATGGCTCAACTTCTTTATTTGCTTGGAGTAGAGCCGATATGGATGTCGAATGGTAAAGTAAAAGGATTTAAAATAATTGATATTCATGATTTAGGACGTCCAAGAATTGATATCACGGTTAAAATCTCAGGTATATTACGAGATAATTTTCAGAACTGTGTTTGCTTTTTAGATGATGCAATTCAAGCTGTTTCAAAGTTAGAAGAATCTTTGGAATTTAACTATGTTCGCAAACATGCGTTAGAAAATCAGCAATCTCAACCGGATCTTAGTTGGGAAGACGCTACCTCACGTATATTTGGGGCACAGCCGGGAACTTATAGTTCCGGAATTAATTTAATGGTATATGCCTCAGCATGGGAAAATCAAGACGATATGTCTGATTTATTTATGAATTTTAACAGCTATTCTTACGGCAGAAATAAATTTGGAAAGCAATCACCTCTTGCGTTGGAATCCAGTTTAAAACATGTTGATATTACTTATGATAAAGTAATGTCGGATGAACATGACTTGTTAGGTTGTTGCTGCTACTTTGGTAATCATGGTGGAATGACAGCAGCAGCTAGAAAGTTATCACAAAAAGACGTGAAAGCGTATTATGGAGATTCCCGAGAAGTGACCAATATAGAAGTACGAACCTTATCAGAAGAGATTAATCGTGTTGTAAAAAGTAAATTATTAAATCCCAAATGGATAGAGGGGCAAAAGCAGCACGGTTATAAAGGAGCAGGAGATATTAGCAAACGTGTAGGACGTGTGTATGGTTGGGAAGCAACAACAGAGGAAGTTGACGATTGGGTATTTGATGACATTACAAAAACCTTTATTGTAGATGAAAATAACCGTAAATTTTTTGAGGAAAATAATCCCTGGGCTTTGGAAGAGATGTCCAGGCGTTTAATAGAAGCATATCAACGAGAATTATGGAATCCTGAAGAGGGTTTGATTGATGAAATTCAAGATACATATTTAGAACTGGAAGGCTTTTTAGAAGAAAGTATGGGAAATAACGCAGGTGATTTTCAAGGTAGTTCTATTGATGTAGTAAATTTAAATGATATTGAAACATATCGTCAGACAGCAGCAAAATTACATGCTGTTAAATATAATAAATTTGATTGAAAGAAGGAGCAACAATGAAAACAAAATTAATTTGCATGGCACTTTTAGCAACAATGGCAGTCAGTTTAACTGCTTGTGGAACCACTGGAGGAAATGGTAATACTTCGAGTGAGACGAATACATCATCGGTAGTGCAGTCAACCGGAATTACGATTACAGATTCTGCTGGAAGAGAAGTAACATTGGAACAGCCTTTGGAAACAGTGGTTACTTTTAATTCAAGCTTATATGATACTTTGGTATCTTTTGGAGCTGCAGATACGGTGATAGGTGTAGGTGATTCTATTAAAAAAGCAATTGCTGATGGTGTTCCAAGTGTAGGAGCGTGGAATGACCCCAATATAGAAAAAATTCTTGAATTAAAACCTGACGCTGTGCTCACCTATAAAAGCTATATGACAGATGAAAATGAGAAAATGTTGGAAGATGCAGGTATAAAATGTATTTATTTAGAGCTATCAAAAGCTGATCAAGTTACGAATGAAATGACTTCTTTAGGAAAAATTTTTGGAGAAGAAGAGCAAGCCCAAAAATATGTAGACTTTTGTAATAAGTACAATACCTTGATAGAAGAGAGATTAAAAAATATAAAAGAAGAAGACAGAGTAAAAGTTTATTATGAAGGTTATACAGATTATAAGAGTGCAAACAACACAACAGGCGGTCATCAGTTGGTAACCTCTGCTGGTGGAATTAATATTGCAGCAGATGAAGCTACTGAATTTCCGGAAATTACCGATGAATGGGTATTGGAGCAAAGTCCTAAAGCGGTTGTAAAATTGGTAAGTAATACTAAAAATATCTTAGGACCTAATGTGACAGATACATCCAAAGCAGAAGAAGTATACAACAACTTAATTTCACGTCCGGGCTGGTCTGAAATGCAGGCGGTAAAAGACAGAAAAGTAATAATTTTAGCTTCTGAAATAGGCACTACTGCTACAGGTAGCGTTATTGGTTCCTTGTATTTAGCCAAGGAATTTTATCCGGAACAATTTAAGGATATTGATTTAGCTAAAGTGCATCAAGAATTCCAAGAAACTTTATTTAATAGTGAGTTAACAGGAATCTATGCTTATCCTACAGTGAACTAAGGTTGTAATAATTTGTAAGAAAAGAATTGTGGTGTATTTTAAATATGAATAAAACTTCTGCTGCCATCGATGCCTCTGGACTCAAAGAAATAAAAATAGAATATTCTAAAGGAAAAAAGAAAAAAATTATTTTAATTATTTCTTTAAGTGTTGCTTTATTTATTGCGTCTATTGTGGCAATTACTTTGGGGGCTTCCTCTGTAAATTTTAATACAGTCTTTCAAGTGTTTGGAGACTTATTTGTACATAATGATGCCGTAACCGAAACTCAAAGACAAATTGTACTGGGAATTCGTTTGCCCCGTGTGTTAGCCGCTATTTTAGCGGGTATTGCATTGTCTAATGCAGGGTTATTAATGCAAGGTGTATTCCAAAATCCATTGGTAAGTCCATACACTTTAGGTGTTTCAAACGGTGCTTCTTTTGGTGCAGCTTTGGCTATTGTGTTTAGTTCCCATTTTGCATTTTTAAATTTAGGTATATATTTAATTCCTGTGTTTGCTTTCATCAGCTCTGTTTTGACAATGATATTGGTATACGGTATTGCTAAAATTGCAAAAAACTCTTCTAAAACGCTCATTTTATCCGGAGTTGCTGTTGGCTATTTGTTTTCTGCATTGGTATCTTTAATTAAATATGTAAGTGATACAAAAGAATTACCGGAGTTGGTTTTCTGGACGATGGGTGGTTTTTCAGGTATCAACTGGATTGCAATTGCAATTATGGCAGGAGCGTGCTTGGTTAGCTTTATTATCATGATGTACTTTTCTTGGGACTTAAATGTTATGACGGCCGGAGAGGAATCTGCAATTAGCTTGGGTGTTAATTATAAAAAAATACGTATGATTGCATTTGTTTTATCCACAATATTAACTGCGGTAGCGGTTTCTTTTACAGGGGTGATTGGTTTTGTTGGACTTATAGCTCCACATGTTACCCGCATGATAGTAGGTAGCGATTACAGATACATGATTCCGGTATCTTCGCTAGTGGGTGCTCTTTTATTACTACTGTCCGATACGGTAGGAAGAAATATTATAGCACCGACACAATTACCGGTAGGAATTATTACATCCGTGATCGGTGTACCATTTTTCCTCTATCTAATTATCAGGAAACGGGGGAGATAGTATGCGTTTGGATGTTAAAAATTTAGATTTTGGATATGCAAAAAAAGTACAAATATTATATAATATTTGTACTTTTTTTGCAGAAAGCGGACAATTAGTTTCTTTAATAGGGCCTAATGGTTCAGGAAAAACAACAATTATAAAATGTATTAATCAGATATTATCTCCTCAGTCAGGTCAAATACTTTTAGATGATATCAATATTCATACCATGCGCACAATGGAGTTAGCCAAAAAAATAGGATATGTCCCCCAGATGACAAAAAATTTTATGGGTGGAACGGTGTTGGATGCAGTATTGATGGGGAGAAGGCCTTATATTAAATGGAAGATTACAGATTATGATGTTACATTGGTTTTAGAGATTTTAAAAAAGTTAGAAATTACCCATTTAGCACATAAAGAATATGAATCACTATCCGGTGGCCAAAAACAAAAAGTATTAATTGCCAGAGCATTGGCGCAAGATCCTGATATATATTTATTTGATGAACCAACTAGTTTTTTGGATATTAAAAATCAGCTTGAGATTATGAACATAGCGAAAGAATTGGTACATCAACATCATAAATTAGTAATTATGGTTGTTCATGATTTAACTATGGCATTAAGATATTCAGATTATATTATATTGTTGGAAAAAGGCTCTGTTATTTCTCAGGGAGCGGCTCATGAAGTTTTAAATCCAGAAAACATATTTAATGTATATGGAGTAGATGTTAATATTTTAGATGGAAATTATGTTGCACCTATTTAGAATATATTTTTATATTTCATAGCAACAGAATTTAAGTAGATTCTCGATATAGCAAAAAATTTGTAAATATATCATGTATTCTCTGTTTCTAATTTTATTTGGGAAAGGAGAATACAAGTTGCTTATCGTGCTACGCCAATGTTTTTTATAGTAGCAGAAAAGAAATAATATTAAATTTGTAAAAAAGTAGCCTTTTGTAATTTATGAAAGGCTACTTTTCTCATGTATGATTTGTGGTATCATTCATTTTATAAAAATATAATTTTACGGATGGTTTTCATTGACACTCAGTGTTATTTGTGATATCATAAATAACACTGAGTTTATACATTGGGCTAGTAGTACAGCCTGTTTTTCCTTTTTTATAAGGGCCATTAGCTCAGTTGGTCAGAGCAACCGGCTCATAACCGGTCGGTCCCGGGTTCGAATCCCTGATGGCCCACCATACCAATATTATACAAAGCCCCCGAGAATGTTATTTTCTCGGGGGCTTTGTTATTATAAAGATGACTTGTATAATTTTATACATATTAATAGAGTTGTTAAGAGACTGGTTAGGCGTTGAAAGCTTAGCCATTTTATTATTTTTACTATGCAAAAATAATATTTCCTATAATTCTAAAAATATATAATTTTTAACATAATATATTCCAAGAGGAATAATGTCAATTACCAGTATCTTTAAAACATTCAATGGTATCTAATAATGCAGAGACTTGTTTCTGTGAAAGTCCCTTTACCGAAATTGTAGAGGTGTTTTCTAATCCTAAAAGATAATCAGTTGAAATATCAAATACCTTAGCTAATTCGACGATGTATTGAGTAGAAGGAACAGATAATCCCATTTCCCAAGCGTTTACTCCAGAGCGAGACAATCCTAATAATCGAGCAACTTCTGATTGGGTCATTCCTTTTCTTATTCGTAATGCTTTTATTTTATCTGCTAATGTAAATAATTCTTTTGACATAGAAACTCACCTCTTTTTAAATTAGATTACAATAATCTTTACGATATTTCATTATCATAATGATAGCTATAATTGATAATGAAGATAAAATATTGTAGAATTTTATATAGTTTGGAGTTTGGAGAAATACCAGAATTATTTTTAAAGGAGAACATGTAAAATGGACAGTATAAATCAAGCGGCTGAGACCGTCAAACATATGGAAGACGATTTACGCCAAAAATTTTTGGAAAACGGTCAAGAAATAAAATTATGGGAGAACACACATATCAAACACCAAATAGATAGAAGAGAAAACGGAGATGTATTTTCTCTCAGAGACCATATCCGAGCAATGGTTTATTCTATGCTTAGCAGTGAAAGTCCTTGGGAGCGAATGGAAAACAGCATTGATATTGAAACAGGAAGAATTATTCCCTTAGATGAATTATTTCATCAATATGACGCGGAATATTTGCTGCAATGTGAGCCAAATCAGTTAACGGAAGGGATAAAAAAACTTGGTTATGCCGGTCGCTTTACTGAAAAACAGATAAAAGTATTGCTTGAAACCAATATCAAAAAGCTGAGAGAATTTGAAAAACAATGCGGCAATGTTGATGTCTATTACCAACAATTGATTGAGAAAGATGCTACCTTAAAAAGCTTGGTAAAATCCCTGTAAGATTCTACCAGCAAAGATAAAATGGAACAAATGGCAGAGGCGCTTGAGTCGGAATATTTGCGTAATGTAGGCTATGACCTTGCAAAGCCGGACAGGCATTTATCAAAAATTTTGGGAAGCACAGGCTTGGGTTGCTCTGATAAAGCCGAAGTACCGCCGTACGAAGTCATTGATATTGTTGCAGAGATTGCGAATATTGTGGGAAAAGGACCGGCTGAAGTGGACTATATTTTGTGGTCGGCCTGTGCCAAAGGGTATGGAGAAAAGTGTATAAAATAAAACCAAACAAGAGTGTGTTTGAATGTTTAAAAATACAAATATTTTATAGTATAAAATATTTGAGAAAATGGAAGGGAAATTATTATGCCACAGAATGATATGATTACTCTCGATAGAGATATACATTGTCCATATTGTGCTCAAATAAAAGGGTATGAGAATAATAGAAATGCGATTTTAATCAATAAGCACGATGGAAGACAGTGGAGTCTTGGATTGCCGTTTCGAGGACTGAAAAATTTACTTGGTCTCTACTACTTAAACTTTTTTTGGATTTGTAGATATGGGTTTAAGATGTACGAACTTAGCAGGGTTAATAAAAATACTACATACGTTTTTTGCCCTGTATGTGGTAATGTGGTATCAGCGAATGCGCCGGAAGAGGTAAGGGCGGAAGGAGAAGAGAATAAGCTTTATCGTACACGCAGAAATAAATGTATTGGTGGATTGAGTCAAGGGATTGCTGACTTTCTAGATATTTCTGCTGCATGGGTTAAGTTTATGAACTGGATTATTATCCTTACTGGTATATATATTGTTCTTGCAATGCACATTCCTTTTAAAGAGGATATTGAAAAAGGTTTTCGAACGGGGAATAAGCCGTTTGTTAAAGCTGTAAAAGGAAAATAGTTTTTTGGTATCTGTAAGGGTATTTCTAATAAATATGAAATATCTATTGTTTACCTTCGTATTGTTTTTGGAATAATAGCTTTCACTATTATTCCAGGAATTATTTATTTAGTTTATGGGTTAACGTGCAAGAGGAAGGAAGAAGATAATGGTTAACTTTCCTGAAGGTTGGGGAAAAGGTCATTTGCCTGAAGGTTGGGGAAAAAAGGCCGGATCATCTTCTGAAAAAGACAAAAATACAGACAATCTTATCGAAAATGTTGAAGAGTCGGAACAAGATTTTTTAACTGGAGATGAAATCAAAGCCAAATTAGGTTCTGAACTATCTAATTTCAAAAAAGTATTAGATACGCACACTGATGCTATTAAAAATAGTACTAAGTATGTTGGAAAAAAGAGTAATAAAGTCAGTGAAGAAAAAACAAAATCGGGCGTTGAAACTATTAAAGATTATAACATTTCTGATGAGAAACATATCGAGTTATCAACAGAACCAAAGATGGAAGAGAATACGCCATCTTTCAATCATTCTGAAAATATATCTTCAACTCCAGATAAAATATCTAATAATCCCCAAAATGAAAAAAGTAAGAAACGGTTTATTTTAATTATATCGTTTGTTATTGTAGGGATAATTGCAATTTTAATTGGAATTTTTTTGTTTCTATATTTTTATAAGAATAACGAAAGTTCTATTGTATCAGAGAGCAAAACTGTATATGATATGCAATCAATGGTAGAATCTGCTACTATTGAAGTGTTCACACCATACCAACTGCAAATTGAAACTCTTGGAGCATTAATTTATAGTGGTCCTGGTTATGAGTACGCCATTGTTGACTCAATTCAAGAAGTTGGTTCATACACCATTATTGATGAAGTTCAACAAACCACAGGGGATGAGATCATTACTTGGGGAAAATTAGAATCAGATAGAGGTTGGATTGATCTGAATGAGATAAATCGGGATACAACAGAAAATAGTTTAAATTATATTTTGCCGTATAGTTCTGAAAGACTATTGATAGAGGATGATATTCGAAATTTATCAATGGAGCAGTTGACTTTAGCGAGAAATGAAATTTATGCCAGACATGGCAGGATATTTCAAGATGAAACAATACGAGCATATTTTGAATCTCAATCTTGGTATCATGGCACAATTGCTCCAGAAGACTTTTCTGCAAATTTATTAAGCGAAATTGAGCAAAAGAATATTGAATTTATCAGAACATATGAATTATATTTAGAGTTAGAAATTGAACAAAAGAATTCTTCTATTAAACAGAATGATACCCCGACAGCTGAAACACAAACCTCTCTAACAGAATCAGAAGCTAAGAAACTTTTAAAAACGTTAATACCATCTGCGAAAAAATTAGAAAGTCTTATCTATGGAAGTAGTTTGCCTTATTCTCAAAGTGATTATGTGGTGAAAGGAGTAACCACATATTATGCAGTGACAGATCCTAACTATCAAAGTATTGCTGATATTAAAGCAGCTGTAGAATCTGTGTATACAAAACAAGTTGCGACAGAGCATTTTTATAAAAATAGGATTGATAATACTTCCAATCCTGCGTTTATAGAAGAAAATGGGAAATTATATGTTTCCCCAGGAGGTATTGGGGGAGGTTATACGTGGGATATTGATGGTTTAACCATGCTCAAAACAGAGAATCCCAATGTAGTATTTATCCAGATAGAATGTGAAGGTTATGGCTCAATAACAAATGAAACCATAAAGATTTGTAAAGAAAATGGAAAATGGCTGTTAGGTAGTGTAATATATTAATAAAAAAGACTCAAATTAAAAATATTTTTGATTTGAGTCTTTTAATTTGTAAAAACAAAAAGACCAAATCTTACGATTTGGTTTCTTTTTGTACTTGAAAGTATTTGATTGATTGAGGGTAGAGAAATAATCTTGAAATAGTAGCGACTCTATCTCTTGATTACACTTATATTATAACAGTTTTTTGAGTCAGGTTGTGAATCAATTGTAAATAGATTAATATTGTTTTGTAAATAAATTTTCATTTCTTTTTGAACAAGCAGAAAACGTGATTTTCATATAGTTAAAACCTGCATTTTCTATCCCTGTTTTCAAACTATAATATTATAGTTTTGTTGGTAAGGCATTATAAAAACAGCCAAAGTATGGAATTATCCAATACTTTGGCTGCTTTTAGTGCTCAGTACAACCGCAATGGTCGTGATGGTCACAATCTTCAATTGTACCAACAATCGGTGTTGGATCAATACCCTGACGAGTGTAATAATCTGAAACAGCAGCTTTAATAGCTTGTTCAGCTAATACAGAACAGTGTACTTTTACCGGTGGTAAACCGTCCAGAGCTTCCATAACAGCTCGGTTTGTCAGTTTCAAAGCTTCATCTATTGTCTTGCCCTTGATAAGTTCTGTTGCCATAGAGCTGGTTGCGATTGCCGCACCGCAGCCAAATGTTTTAAATGTTACGTCTGTAATTACGTTGTTTTCTACTTTGATGTACATTCTCATAATGTCACCACATTTAGAGTTACCAACTTCTCCAATGCCGTTTGCATCTGCCAATTCGCCAACGTTTCTTGGATTTGCGAAATGGTCCATAACTCTTTCACTATATGCCATGTTAATCACCTTTCTATTTTCATGTTTATTTATTCTTATTGATAATTTCGTCCCATAGAGGGGAGATGTCTCTTAAATAAGATACAATACCGGGGAGTACTTCTAAGATGTAATCAACATCTTCCTCAGTATTTTGCTCACTGAATGAAATTCTCAAAGATCCATGTGCGATTTCATGAGGAAGACCGATTGCCAATAGAACATGGCTTGGATCCAATGAACCGGATGTGCAAGCAGAGCCGGAAGAAGCACAAATACCTGCAAAATCCAATTTTAATAATAGAGATTCTCCTTCAATGCCTTCAAAACACATATTAAAGTTACCGGGCAAACGTTTTACCGGATCACCATTAAGACGAGAGCGTTCAATTTTAGAAGCGCCTTCAATCAAGCGGTCACGCATACGAATTAAACGTGCATTACGTTCCTCTAAATTCGCATATGCTTCATCCATAGCTACACTCAGTGCAACAATGCCGGCTACGTTTTCAGTACCTGCACGTTTTCCACGTTCTTGGGCACCACCGGAAATTAAGTTTGGTAAACGAATACCACGGCGTACATATAAAGCGCCAACTCCTTTTGGAGCATGTAATTTATGTCCGGAAAGGGATAGAAGATCAATATTTTCTTCTTTTACATCAATTTTGATATTACCTACTGCTTGTACAGCATCTGTATGGAATAGTACACCGTGTTTTTTGCAAATGGCTCCAATTTCAGAAATAGGCTGAATGGTACCAATCTCATTATTGGCATACATAATAGTAACCAACGCAGTGTCTTCACGAATAGCTTTTTCTACATCTTCCGGTTTTACAATACCATTTTCATAAACTTCTAAATAAGTTACTTCAAAACCTTCTTTTTCTAAGGCTTCTGTGGTATGAAGAACTGCGTGGTGCTCAAATTTAGAAGTAATAATATGTTTCTTACCTTTTTTGGCAAGTTCGTAAGCAATGCCTTTAATAGCCCAGTTGTCAGCTTCGCTTCCTCCGGAAGTAAAGAAAATTTCATTTGGAAGCGCACCTAAATGATTTGCAACGTTTGCTCTGGCTTCTTCCAGTGCTTTTTTTGCTTCTCGGCCTACTGCATATAGGCTGGAAGGGTTACCGTATTTTTCTGTATAATAAGGTAGCATTGCATTTAAGACTGTTTGTGAAACGGGTGTGGTCGCAGCATTATCTGCATATACAAATCGTTTCATATATCATTTCACCTTCATTTTCTTAATAAAAAATAATTTAGCAACATAAGAAATTTTTTCTTACTGTTGTTGATTGAGTATAATATACACTAATTTTGTATACGTTGCAATACTTTCAGCAAAAAAATTAATATGAGGGAGAATTTTTTATTTTTTCTGCAGCAGCAACCGCCAATTGATCGCAACGTTCGTTTTCAGGGTGACCGGCATGTCCTTTTACCCAGACTACAGTAAGCTGATGAGGCTCAATTAAAGTTAAAAGTTCGTCCCATAATTCAGGATTCAATGCGGGAGATTTATCACTTTTTCGCCAACCGTTTTTTTTCCAGCTTTTTGCCCAGCCTTTTGAAATACCATTACAAACATATTGTGAATCACTATATAATGTAATGTCACAAGGTTCTTTTAATCGTTTGAATGCTTCAATGACCGCACTTAATTCCATACGGTTATTTGTAGTATTTGCATCACCACCGCTAATTTCCTTTTCTATTTGCTGATAACGTAAAATTGCTCCCCAGCCTCCGGGGCCGGGATTGCCTTGGCAGGCGCCATCAGTAAAAATTTCTATTTTTTTCACAAAATTATCTCCAATTCGTATGTTTTGAGTATGAATTTTATTTTTAAATTATACCAATTTCCAATTGGAATATCAACTAACTGAAAGAATAAAACTATTTTTTTAATCAATTTATGAAAGGGGATATTACGGTTATAATAATGAAAGATAAATTGGCCTACATAATACTGCCCAATACTTGACAGTATTATGTAATCGGGTTACAATTGAGAAGACGTTTGTGTTCGGATTATATATGAATTAATTTTAGTGAGATCGTTGCAGAAGATATATATTTATGTATAAAAATATACATTTAAAACAGTTATTGAAAACAAAGCATGAAAATAAAAATATGATTACGGAAATAACTATCTTTACTGAAAAGTGAATAAAAAGCCAGCTTTACACCGTTTGTAGAGCCGGCTTATGAGTGTTATGTCCTTAAAATTTGGAGGTTACAAAGTGACAGAAAAGGATATTGGAACAATGATTGAAAAAAAACTGGAATCAGAGGGTAAGGCTCCGGTTTTTCCTTCAGCCCCATCGGCTGTAAAAAATGAACAAAACGATATGTCTACTTCAGCACATCAGACACGAACATCAAATAAATCTTCTGCAACTCAAAATAAATCATGGAATGGACGAATGACCCCAAATTCAAACAGTGGTCGTTCCAAATACGCAAACCAATCAAAACAGCATAAAGTTTTTTCTAAACCTGCCGGAGCAGATGCATCCCACAAATCTCATGTATTACAGACAAAAGTGATACAGCCAAAACCGTTTTCGTCAAAAACTCCACGTTCAAAAGGAGTAGCACCAACAGATGACAAATCGGTTCAAGTGCAAACAAAAGCGGTACAAACAAGACAGCAAAAGCAATCTGCAGCTAAAAAAACTTCAGCACAAAGACAACAGCCTGCCCAGAATCTGGTTGAAACAAAAATGGCAATCAAACAAATTAGCCAACCTTCCAGAAATACAAAAAGCAAACACCCAAAATCATCGATCAAGGCTTATTTTTTAGGCGGTCTAAATGAAATCGGAAAAAATATTACCGTATTTGAATGCGAAAATGATATGGTTATTGTAGACTGCGGTATGGCGTTTCCGGATGATGATATGATGGGCGTCGATTTGGTTATTCCCGATTTTACTTTTATTGAAAAAAATGTGGATAAAATTCGTGGTATTGTCATTACCCACGGACACGAAGACCATATTGGTGCATTACCATATTTGCTTAAAAAAGTAAAACTTCCAATATACAGCACAGCATTAACATTGGGATTGATAGATGGAAAATTAAAAGAACACGGTTTACAGGGAAAAGTACAGCTCAATACGGTAAAACCAGGGCAAACGGTACGTCTTGGATGCTTTGGCGTAGAATTTATTCATGTAAATCACTCTATTTCAGATGCTGTAGGGTTGGCAATTCACTCACCTGCAGGTACAGTGTTGCATACAGGTGACTTTAAAATTGACTGTACTCCTTTAAAAGAAGAGATGATTGACCTTGGCAGAATTGCAGAGCTTGGTCAGCAAGGAGTACTTGCGTTAATGGCGGACTCTACAAATGTAGAACGTCCAGGATACACACCAACCGAACGTAAAATCAGTGATGCTTTTGAAAAATTGTTCTTACAGGCAGCAGACCAAAGAATTATTATTGCTACCTTTGCATCTAATATCAGCCGTGTACAACAGATTATCAACTGTGCAGCAAAACATGGTCGTAAAGTCGCGCTTTCTGGAAGAAGTATGATTAATGTAATGGGAATTGCATCCGAACTGGGATATTTGGATATACCGGAAGGTCTTTTAATTGATATTGATTTATTAAATCGCTATCCAAAAGATAAAGTAGTGTTAATTACAACCGGCAGCCAAGGGGAGCCAATGTCTGCATTAACCCGTATGGCGTTTGCTGACCACAGAAAAGTAGAGGTCGGTCCTGGTGACTGCATTATTATTTCAGCCAAACCAATTCCGGGCAATGAAAAAATGGTAAGTACCGTAATTGATGAGTTGCTAAAAAGAGGCTGCGATGTAGTTTATGAATCCAGCCATGAAATTCACGTATCCGGTCACGCAAGTCAGGAAGAATTAAAAATGATTCACGGCATTGTAAAACCGCAATATTTTATTCCTGTTCACGGTGAACAAAAACATTTGCGTAAACATGCTGAACTGGCACGTTCTATGGGAATGAATGCTGAAAATATATTTATTGGAACCGTTGGAGATGCTGTAGAGCTAAATCAAAATTATATGAAACAGCTTCCTTCTGTTCCTGCAGGAAGAATTTTGGTGGATGGCCTTGGTGTAGGAGATGTTGGCAGCATTGTGTTGCGTGACAGAAAACACTTGGCAGAAGACGGTTTAATTGTGGTTGTATGTACCATTAGTGAAGATGATGGTCATGTGGTTGCAGGTCCCGATGTAGTTTCCAGAGGATTTGTGTATGTACGTGAATCGGAACGTCTTATGGTGGAATCAAGAGACTTGGTTACACGAGTATTGGAAGAATGTGCAGAAAATCAAATTCATGATTGGGGCACATTAAAAACCAGAATTAAAGATGATCTTTCTAAACTGCTTTATGAAAAAACCAGAAGAAATCCTATGATTCTTCCAATTATTATGGAAATTTAGTGTGTGTAAATTTAAAACATTCGGTATCAAAAGTGCCATTGTTTGTTTACCAAAGGGGTTATGAGTTTGAAACGAAAAGTTTGGGTTTCGTCTCCAATTCTATATATACTGGCTGTTGTGATGGCCGGTATGACTGCTGCCAGTTGGTTCTGGAATCCCATTATATTTTTTATTGAATTGGGTTTAACTTTGATTTCTATCGCAATTATAACGGTAATATTTGTGCAGTTTAAGTCACATGTAACCGTTGCCATGAAATCAGCCAGCAAAGTTTTGTCGGGGCGTGAATATCAGCTGTTGCAGGATTTTACGCTTCCGGTTGCCATTGTAGGCAATGAAGGCGATATTATTTGGGTGAATACTGCCTTTTTAATGGATGTTGGCAGAGACTCGGAATATAGAGGCGAAAATATCTTAAAATTAATTCAATCGAAAACAATGGAACAGGTAGCTGAATCCGACGGTACCAATATTTCAATTGATGATAAAAAATTTACAGTATTTGCGGCAAAAACCCAATATGCATATATTGTTTATTTTGTTAACGATACCGATTATAAAAACATTAGCAAGGAATACGAACAAACTCGTCCTTGCGTTATGATTGCAGCATTTGATAATAAAGAGGAATTGGCGCATGACTGCAGCGCGACAGAAGAGGCCCGTATTAATGCAGAAGTAGAAGCTACCTTAAACAATTGGGCGCAGGATATGGGTGGTTTTGTAAAGAAACTGAGCGGCGGTAACCGCTATCTGTTGGTAAGTGATGAGCACCATGTTGCATGGGCGTTGGAAAAACGTTTTGAAATTTTAGATGTGATTCGAAAAATCAAAGCTCCAGGCAATAGGAGTGCCACAGTGTCCATTGGTATCGGACGTGGTGCCGATACATTAACCGAAAGTGAACAGTGGGCAAGGCAAGCTTTGGATATGGCGTTGGGACGCGGCGGCGATCAAGTTGCTGTGAAAAAGAAAAATGATGCATATGACTTTTTCGGCGGTCTGTCCAAAGGTGTTGAAAAACGTGATAAGGTGCGTACAAGAGTTATTGCAGCATCCATATCCGACCATATGAAAGCAAGCGATATTGTGTTTATTATGGGACATCAATTTTCCGATTTAGATGCGGTAGGTTCTGCTGTCGGTATGTGGAGTGCAGCAACAAAAGGTGCTAAAAAGCCTGCTTATATCGTGATTGACCGTAATGCAACCATGGCTATGCCCATTGTAGATGAAATAGAATCAGTACACAGTTCGGAAGAACAAATTTTTATTTCAGAGGAAGAAGCGTTGGATATGATGACGCAGAGATCCTTGGTAATTATAGTAGATACCCATTCTCCCGATTTTGTGGAAAGCAAAGAACTTCTCAATGAAGCTCAGCGAGTGGTTGTGATTGACCACCATCGTATGATGGTAAAACATATTAATAATGCAGTTGTATTTTATCACGAACCATATGCGAGTTCAGCTTCTGAAATGGTTTCTGAATTGGTCCAATATATTGGAAATACGGTTTTAAGCAAGGAAGAAGCAGACGCACTGTTGGCTGGTATTATGCTAGATACTAAAAACTTTGTATTAAAAAGCGGCGTGCGTACATTTGAAGCGGCAGCTTATTTAAGGCGTAGAGGTGCTGATACTGTAGTAGTAAAGAAAATGTTTGCAAGTAATATTGATACTTATAAAGAAAAATATTCTTTGATTTCTACAGCAGAGGTTTATCATGGATGTGCAATTGCGTGTACAGATGAATCTACTCCGAATGTGCGTGTTGCCTCTGCCCAGGCAGCAGATGAGTTGCTTTCTATTCAAGGTGTGAATGCATCTTTTGTACTGTTTAAAACAGGAAAAACAGTGAATATTTCAGCCCGTTCTCTGGGAGATATCAATGTTCAAATTATTGTTGAAGCTATGGGTGGCGGAGGTCATTTGACTATGGCCGGTGCCCAAAAAACAGGAATGACTATGGATGAGGTAAAGCACGAGTTAATTCAGGTAATTCGAGATGTGCTGCCTTATGCAAGTAAATTTCCTGCATTAAACGGAAGTAAATCCTAAATGATACGGAGGTTTTTATATGAAAGTTGTACTACTTGCAGATGTAAAAGGCAGTGGAAAAAAAGGTGAATTGGTAAATGTTTCCGACGGATATGCCCGTAACTTTTTATTTCCTAAGAAGTTGGCAAAAGAAGCAAATGCACAAGCATTAAATGAGTTAAAAAATGCTCAAGAGTCCCAAGCATTTAAAATTAAGCAAGAGACAGAAGCGGCACAAGCTTCTGCAAATAAAATTAACGGAAAAAGCGTATCTATTTTTGCAAAAGCAGGGCAAGGCGGAAAACTGTTTGGTTCTGTCACAGCAAAAGAAATTGCGGAAGCAATTAAAAAACAATACGGTGTTGATGTTGATAAACGTAAAATTGACACCAAGGGGGATATGAAAGCATTCGGTACATATGAATGTGAAGTAAAATTATATTCAGGTATTACAGCTACTGTAAAAGCTGTGGTAACTGAAAAAGAATAATATGATTCTATACCTGATGGCATTTTGTCATCAGGTATTCCCCGTTATAAGGATTGGAACGATAAAAGAGGTGTATGTATGGCAGGTGAAAACAGAACGATAAACGAACTATCCGCAGGAGCCGGAATGCTGGGGTATAATAATGCATTGCCGTTTAGTCCTGAAGCGGAACAATCTGTTTTGGGAGCAATTCTTCTGGATTCCAGTTGTTTGGATCGTGTTGCTGAAATATTACCAAGACCGGAGTATTTTCATCAAGTCAACAATAGCCTTATTTATGGTGCTATGCTTGAAATGTTTACATTGGGACAGCCGGTGGACTTTGTTACGGTTTTGGAAAAGCTCAAAGAATCAAAATCATTTGATGAAGCCAGCGGAAAGGCATACTTAGTTCAACTGGCACAGTTAGTTCCTTCTATTTCCAATGTAGAAACTTATGCCAAAATTGTACGGGATAAATATGATATTCGCAGTTTAATTTTAACAGCCAGAGAAATTTTGGAAGATGCAGCCGATGGTTCAGCAGATGCATCTCAATTGTTAGATGCTGCGGAACAGAGAATCTTTGATATTCGTCGTGGAAAAAATATGCAGGGTTTGCAGAGAGTGAATGAACTGGTAATTCAGACGTTTGACCGTTTGGATTTGTTAAACTCTCCCGAAAGCGATATGTATAAAGGTGTACCCACAGGGATCAAAGAATTGGATGATACCATTACAGGATTAAACCGTTCCGATTTAATTTTGCTGGCTGCCCGTCCCGGTATGGGTAAAACCAGCTTTGCGCTGAATATTATGCGGCATGCTGCGGTTGTTGCAAAAAAACGTGTTGCATTTTTTTCATTGGAAATGTCAAAAGAACAGTTGGCTTCTCGTTTGTTATCTACTGAAAGTATGGTAAGCAGTATTAAACTGAGAACAGGAAAGCTGGATGAAGGGGAATGGATGCGTTTGATTGAAGGAGGAGATATTCTCTCCAAAACACAAATGTATTTTGATGATAGTTCACAAATTACAGTACCTGAAATGAAAGCGAAACTACGACGTTTAAAAGATGTTGATCTTGTAATTATTGACTATTTGCAGTTGATGTCAGGAAGCAGAAAAACAGATAACCGTGTACAGGAAATTTCAGAAATTACGCGAAATCTTAAAATTATGGCAAAAGAACTTATGGTTCCGGTTATTACGCTTTCTCAGTTGTCCCGTGATAGTGAAAAACGTACTACAAATGCACACAGACCAGTATTATCTGACCTGAGAGATTCCGGTTCTATTGAGCAGGATGCAGATATTGTACTATTTTTGTATCGTGATGATTATTATAGTGGCGATCAAGCGCCTGGCGAAGAAACAGATAAGAATCGTGGAGAGTGTATTATTGCAAAAAACCGTCATGGTGAAACTAAAACAGTTCCGCTTCATTGGCAGGGAGAATTTATGCGTTTTACTTCCCAGGAGGTTATTCGTAGTGAGCCGTTCTAATATAGTGGAATCTATCCTTTTGAAAGTTAAGCAGACACTGCAGCAATACCAAATGTGCGTCGATGCAAAACGAATTGTTGTTGGTTTTTCCGGTGGAGCAGATTCTATGATGCTATTACATTTGCTTCATCAAATGCAATTACCGGTTTTAGCGGCTCATGTACATCATGGTCTACGTGCTGAAGAAGCGGACAGAGATGAAAAAGCAGTGGAATTGTTTTGTGAAAAGCTTAAGATACCTTTGGAAATCCTGCATACAGACGTACAAAAACGGGCAAACCAATTGGGAATTGGTGTAGAAGAATGCGGGAGAGAAGTGCGTTATTCTTTTTTTAATAAATTAGCGAATGAACAAGGGGAGTATATTGCTACAGCGCATACGTTATCTGATGTGTGTGAAACTGTTTTGTTGCATATGACCAGGGGAACGGGATTAAAAGGCTTATGCGGGATTCCCGCAATAAGGCATAATATTGTTCGACCTCTGATTGGAATTACGCGTGATGAGGTGGAGCAATATTGCAATTATTATCAATTGCCGTACGTAACAGATAGTACGAATTTTGAAAGGCATTATACAAGAAATCGTATTCGTTTAGATGTTGTTCCTATTTTAAAGCAAATAAATCCTATATTTGAAGAAGCGATATTGCATCTTACGCAGCAATGCAAGGATGATATGGATTATTTGGAACAACAAGCTGCGGATGCATTGTGTAAAGCAGAAGTAAAAGATGGTTATTGTACGGATGTTTTTTTAGAAATGCCCAAAGCAATTCGCTCCAGGGCCATTATTTTGGCATTCAAAAAAGTAAAAGATATTACACCGTCTTACGTACAAATGGAGCAAATTCATAAAGCGATTAAAGCAAAAAGCGGGTCTGTAACGGTAACAGGTAAGATTCAATTTTGTGTGGAAGGAAATTTTACTTTTTTTCAGACCGAAAAAACAAACAAATATCAATGGGGATTTTTGGCGAGTTTGACTGAATTTAAGTTAAAAGACGGTCGCAAAATTCATTTAAATCATCAAATTGTAAACAATTCTGAAAATGATATAAATTTTAAAAAAATATTGTTTCATAATTCTGTTGATTATGGTACAATATCTGATAACGCAACTTTTCGGAATCGCAGAGAGGGTGATCGTTTTCGTCCGGCAGGTCGAGGAGTTACGAAATCGTTAAAAAAGCTGTTTAATGAAGCCAAAATTCCACCATCTAAAAGAGATGACATTGTTATTTTAGCAGATGGTGACCATATCTTGTGGATAGAAGGTTTTGGTCCATCTGAATTTGGATGTATTACATCCAATACCAAAGAATTTATTTCTATTGATATCGAGGGGGTTCATATTGAATCATCACATTGAAAAAGTGCTGTTTTCTGAATTAGAGATTGCAGCCATGGTGCAAAAACTCGGTCAAGCAATCAGCCGTGACTATCAAAACAGAAATTTGCTTTTGGTGTCTTTAATGAAAGGATCTTTGGTATTTACAGCTGATTTAATGAGAAAAATTACTGTTCCATGTCAATTGGAATGTATGACTGTCTCCAGTTACAAAGGAGCACAGACTTCAGGGAATATAACTGTATTGAAAGATATTTCGATATCATTGAAACATACTGATGTTTTAGTAGTAGAAGATATGTTAGATACCGGTTTGACCTTGCAGTACATACTCGGGCATTTAAAACAGAAAGATGCTAAGAGTGTGCGCATTTGTACTTTATTTGATAAACCCGAAGGGCGTAAAGTGTCTATAAAAGCTGATTATGTTGGTGCCCAAGTTCCCCATGCTTTTTTGGTTGGATACGGCTTAGATTATAATGAGTATTACAGAAATTTGCCTTATGTGGGGATATTATCTTCGGCGGTAATTGATAGAGACCGTCAACAAAATTCATCGCAATCTAAGGAGTGAACTTTATTTGGATAATAAGAAGACTTTAAGAAATCTTGCTATCTACTTGGGTATCCCGATTGTTATCATTATCGTGGTAGCATCCATTTACGGAAGTCGCCCAAGATCTACAGAAACCTATTCACAAATCCTCACTTATTTTGAAGACGGAAACGTAAAGAAATATACTATGGATTTGGGAAATGGAGAAATGCAAATTACTTTGCGTGATGACACGACAAAGTCTTATACAGCGCCAAGTGTAACATGGCTGTATGAGGATATTAAACCGTATGTGGATGCATATAACGCCCAACATCCGGATGATCAAATTGAATTTGACCTGAAGAGACCGGCCGAAACTTCTTGGATTATGAATTTCTTACCGACGATTCTTCTATTTGTGGGTATGATTTTATTCTGGTGGTTCATCATGAAAAAGATGGGCGGCGGAATGGGAGCCGGCGGCGGCCAAATGAATTTTGGCAAAGCTAAAATTAAAAATATGAATGACGAGAAGCGCAAAACAACCTTCCAGGATGTTGCCGGCGCTGATGAGGAAAAAGAGGAGCTGGAAGAAATTGTTCAGTTCCTGAAAAATCCGAAACGCTATAATGAGTTGGGTGCACGTATTCCGAAAGGTGTATTATTGGTAGGCCCTCCAGGTACAGGTAAAACGTTGTTAGCCAGAGCTGTAGCAGGTGAGGCTGGTGTACCATTTTTCTCTATGTCAGGTTCTGACTTTGTTGAAATGTTTGTTGGTGTTGGTGCTTCGCGTGTTCGTGACTTGTTCGACCAAGCGAAAAAGAACAGTCCTTGTATCATTTTCATTGATGAAATTGATGCTGTAGGACGTCAGCGTGGTGCAGGTTTAGGCGGCGGTCATGATGAACGTGAACAAACCTTGAACCAATTGCTTGTTGAAATGGATGGCTTCGGCGCCAACGAAGGCATTATTATGATTGCTGCTACCAACCGTCCTGATATTTTAGACCCTGCTTTAATGCGTCCCGGTCGTTTTGATAGACAGGTTATGGTAGGCTATCCTGATGTAAAAGGCAGAGAAGCAATCTTAAAAGTTCATGCAAGAGGTAAGCCGCTTGCTCCAAACGTTGAACTCGCTACTATTGCAAAAACAACAGCAGGATTTACAGGTGCTGATCTTGAAAACTTGCTGAATGAAGCCGCTTTACTTGCTGCAAGAAAACAACTGAAAGCAATTACAATGGATGAAATAGAAGAGGCAACTATCAAAGTTGTTGTGGGTGCAGAGAAGAAGAGTCATGTTATGACAGATAAGGAAAAAACGTTAACTGCATACCATGAAGCTGGTCATGCTATTGCAGCGTACAGTTGCAAAACACAAGATCCTGTTCATCAAATTTCTATTATCCCTCGTGGTCGAGCAGGTGGTTATACCATGCAGCTGCCAAGTGAAGACCGCTCTTACAAGTCTCGTTCCGAAATGCTGGAAAGTTTGATTGTATTATTAGGCGGACGTGTAGCAGAAGCTTTGGTATTGGGAGATATTTCAACAGGTGCTTCCAACGATATTGAGCGTGCAACACAAACAGTTCGTGCTATGATTACCAAATACGGCATGACAGATGAACTTGGTCCAATCACATATGGTTCTGATAACAGCGAACCATTCCTTGGCAGAGACATGGGTCATGTGCGTGATTATTCTGAAGAAACCGCTTCTGAAATTGATGCAGTGTTAAGAAAGATGATTTCTAAGGCATATCATCAAACAGAACAAGTTTTAAAAGATCATATGTCAAAGCTTCATGAAGTTGCAAAACAGCTATTCTTAAATGAAAAAATGAGTGGCGAAGAGTTTTATGCAATTATGGATGCTCCTGCTCCTGCAGAAGTTCCTCAAGAAGCAGGTACAACAACAGAAGGTTCTGTTTCTGAGAATACTAAAGAGGAAACAGAAGAATAATATAGAAGAGATGCAAATGCATCTCTTCTTTTTTTGAAATTTTAATTGAAATTTGCTTTAAACAATTCTTTGTGGTATTCTAGATACGCTTGACAAGATGTGGTACATATGATACATATTTTTATATGTATACGTAATACCAATGAAATAGAGATTATAAATTTAAGGGGATTATGTTTGAATGAAAAAGCAAGCCACATACGGAAATGAAAGTATTTCCTCCTTAAAAGGTGCAGATCGTGTTCGCAAACGTCCTGCTGTCATATTTGGCTCTGACGGTATAGAAGGTTGTGAGCATTCTATATTTGAAATTCTGTCCAATTCTATTGACGAGGCACGAGAGGGATACGGCAGCCGTATTATTGTAACACGTTATGAAGACCAGTCTGTAGAGGTGGAGGACTTTGGACGTGGCATTCCGGTGGATTACAATACAAAAGAACAGCGTTTTAACTGGGAACTTTTGTTTTGTGAACTATATGCAGGTGGAAAATATAACAATGATGCGGACGAAAGCTATGAGTATTCGCTTGGTCTGAATGGCTTGGGGCTTTGTTCCACACAATATGCATCAGAATATATGGATGTTGACATCCGTAGGGATGGTGTTCAATATCTGCTTCACTTTGAAAAAGGTGAAAATGTGGGCGGGTTACAAAAGGAGGTTTACACTAAAAAAGATACAGGAACCCGTATACGTTGGAAACCCGACTTAGAAGTGTTTACAGACATTCAAGTGCCGGTAGAATATTTCTTGGACATTATCAAACGCCAAGCAATTGTAAATGATGGTGTTACTTTTATATTTCGCAATCAGGTAGGCAAACAATTTGAAACTACAGAGTTCTGTTATCAAAATGGTATTGTAGACCATGTAAAAGAAATTGCAGGTGAAGATGCTCTTACTTCCGTACAATTTTGGAAAACAGAACGCAAAGTGCGGGATAGAGCTGACAAAGATGAATATCGTACTAAAATTAATGTAGCTTGTGCATTTTCTAACAAAATAAAGGCAATTGAATACTATCACAATTCCAGTTGGTTGGAATATGGCGGTGCGCCTGAAAAGGCGGTTAGAAATGCTTTTGTATATCAAATTGATGCATATCTCAAACAAACCTCTAAATACAATAAGAATGAAAGTAAAATTACTTTTGCTGATGTGGAAGATTGCCTGATTTTGGTGATTTCATCTTTTTCTAACCGTACTAGTTATGAGAATCAAACAAAAAAAGCAATAACCAATAAAGGAATCCAAGAAGCGATGACAGAGATGCTGCGTCATAATCTTGAAATTTACTTTTTGGAAAATCCTTTAGAAGCGGACAAAATTGCGGCACAAGTACTGATTAATAAACGTAGTCGTGAAGATGCAGAAAAGACACGTCTGAATCTCAAGAAAAAATTAACCAGTAATTTGGATATTACAAATCGTGTGGCAAAGTTTGTAGACTGCCGCAGCAAAGATATCAGCGAACGTGAAATTTTTATCGTAGAGGGTGACTCCGCTCTAGGTGCATGTAAACAGGCCAGAAATCCGGATTTTCAGGCAATTATGCCTATCAGAGGTAAGATTTTAAACTGCTTGAAAGCCGATTACGATAAAATTTTTAAAAGTGATATTATTACAGATTTGATGAAAGTATTGGGATGCGGCGTAGAGGTCAAAAGTAAAGCAAATAAGAATTTATCTACGTTTGATTTGTCTGCACTGCGCTGGAATAAAGTTATTTTATGTACCGACGCTGATGTGGATGGATTCCAAATTCGGACATTATTGCTCACTATGCTGTATCGTCTAACACCGACTTTAATTAAGGAAGGTAAAGTGTTTATCGCAGAATCACCGTTATTTGAAATCACAACGAAAGATCAGACTTATTTTGCTTATACAGAAGCGGAAAAAGAGATGTTTTTGAAACAAATAGGCGGCCAGAAATGCACCATACAGCGCTCTAAAGGTTTAGGCGAAAATGAGCCGGATATGATGAACTTTACTACCATGAATCCTGAAACTCGTCGCCTAATTCAAGTTATGCCTGAAGATGCAGCAAGAACTTCAGAAATGTTCGATTTGCTATTGGGAGATAATTTATCAGGAAGAAAAACATATATTGCTGAAAACGGATACTTGTATATTGATTCTGCAGATGTAAGCTAATGCAGATGATAGGATTGGAGTGAATACACAATGCCTCCAAGAAGGAGAAACACAGATTCTAAAAAGAAAACAACAAGCATAAAAGGCGTGATTGAAGGTGCGGGCGAAGTAGTAGAGCAGCCTATCACCGATACATTGGAAAAAAACTATATGCCCTATGCCATGAGTGTCATTATGTCCCGTGCTATTCCGGAAATTGACGGTTTTAAACCGTCTCATCGTAAATTGCTGTATACCATGTATAAAATGGGGTTACTTGGTTCGGCAAGAACAAAATCTGCAAATATTGTAGGTCAAACTATGAAATTAAATCCTCATGGAGACTCTGCTATTTACAATACCATGGTGCGTTTAAGTCGCGGATATGAAGCGTTATTGCACCCCTATATCGATTCAAAGGGTAACTTTGGTAAATATTATTCCCGAGATATGGCTTGGGCAGCTTCACGTTATACAGAAGCCAGATTGGATGACATCTGTCAGGAGCTATTCCGTGACATTGATAAAGATACCGTCGATTTTGTGGACAACTATGACAATACTATGAAAGAGCCGACATTGCTACCGGCTAGTTATCCTTCCGTACTGGTTAATGCGAATACGGGTATTGCTGTTGGTATGGCCAGCTCTATTTGCCCGTTTAACCTAGAAGAAGTTTGTCAAACTACCATTGCATTCATGAAAGATGAATCCCATGATATTACTTCTACATTGTTAGCGCCTGATTTTCCTGGTGGTGGACAAATTGTATATGATAAAAAGGCGATTGATACTATTTATCAAACCGGCCGCGGCGGTATCCGTGTTCGTTCTCGTTATACCTACGATAAGTCTGCAAATTGTATTGATATTACACAAATTCCACCTACTACTACCATTGAAGTGATTGTAGAAAAAGTAGTTGATTTGGTAAAACAGGGAAAACTAAAGGAAATTTCAGATATCAGAGACGAAACAGGTTTGGATGGTTTGAAAATTACCATTGATTTAAAACGTGGTGTAGACCCGGATAAATTGATGCAGCGTTTGTTTAAAATGACAACTCTGGAAGATACCTTTTCCTGTAACTTTAATGTATTAGTAGCCGGTATGCCAAAGGTAATGGGTATCAAAGAATTGTTAGAAGAATGGGTAGCATTCCGCATTGAATGTGTACGCCGCAGAACACACTTTGATTTAAAGAAAAAGCAGGATAAACTGCATTTGCTGAAAGGTTTGCAGGCAATTTTGCTTGATATTGATAAAGCTGTAAGAATTGTTCGTGAAACAGCGGAAGAAGCAAATGTTGTACCGAACCTGATGTCCGGCTTTGGCATTGATGAAATTCAGGCAGAATATGTTGCCGAAATTAAATTGCGTCATTTAAATCGTGAGTATATTTTAAAACGTACGGAAGAAATTACACAGTTAGAAAAAGATATTGCCGTGTTGCAGGATGTTTTGGCAAGCAAAGCAAAGATAAAACAAATTATTGTTGCAGAATTAAAGGATGTTGCAAAGAAATATGCACAGCCACGTCGCAGTATGCTGATTTATGCTGATGAAATCGAAGAATTGGATGCGGAAGAAGAAATACCGGATTATCCTGTACATCTATTCTTTACTCAAGAAGGTTACTTTAAGAAAATTACGCCTCAATCTTTGCGCATGAGCGGAGAACAAAAATTAAAAGAAGGCGATAAAATTACAGAGCATATGGAAGAAACCAATAATACAGAGTTGTTGTTTTTTACCAATCAAGCTACTGTTTATAAGACAAGAGCCAGCGAGTTTTCAGATACAAAAGCCAGTGTTCTGGGAGATTATGTAGCTGCAAAATTGGGAATGGAAGAAGGAGAAGCTGCCATTTATATGGCTGCTACCAAAGCGTACGAGGGTTTTATGATTTTCATTTTTGAAAACGGCAAAATTGCAAAAGTTGCAATGAGTACGTATGAAACCAAAACCAATCGAAAAAAGCTTGTGGGTGCTTACAGTGATAAGACTCCATTGTTTGCTATGTTTTATTGCAAAGAGGAGTGCGAAATTTTGCTTACCACCACAGAAGGCAGAATGCTGTTGGTAAATACTGCGGATATTCAGTCTAAAACAACACGTTCCACACAAGGTGTGGCAGGTATTACGTTAAAACGCGGAAAAGTACTTGCCAAAACGGCTGTATATGAAGATGGTATGCTTTCTAATCCTGCACGTTATAGAAAAAATATTCCCGCAATCGGTGCGTTGCCTACTGCACAGGAATATGAAGGGGAGCAGCTGACTCTAAAATAAGAAACCGTTTTTGCAGTGCCAATAGCAAAGCAAAAACGGTGGGCAAAAAACGGCAAACGCGCTTCTTCGTTTTTCTGCCTAGATGTAGCTTTTCCAAGATAAGAAACTTTATGCAAAAAATATTTTATAATATGTGGAAAGTATGTTGAAAAAATGTTTCACATGTGGTATGATAATTTAAGTTATTTGATCGAACAGATACTCGGAGGTACAAAATGGGAGCTTTAGAATTAGGCTTTGGCATAGTCCTTCTAGTTTTTGCTGTTGGTATTATCGCCTTGGTTCTTCTTCAGGAAGGTCAGCAACAGAATGAAAATAGAGTTGGCGGAGGTTCTTCTTCCGACACATTTTTATCTAAAAATAAAGGCCGTACCATTGATGCATTTTTATCTAGATGGACAACAATAATTGCACTTGGCTTTTTTGCATTTGTAATTGTAATTAATGCAATTATTTTCTTTACAACAGGAAGTTCCGGCCAATAATGCATGTGAAAACCCTCGTTTGGCATCGTGCTAAGCGAGGTTTTTTATTGTTATACGGTATAAATAAGTAAAAATAGGTTAACGTTAAATGATAAAGGCAGGGAAAAATATGACGATAGAAGATATGAAAACCAGAATTTTAACTACGCTGCAGAAAGAACGCGGTCCGCTGCCATATATGCAGCTGCAGGAAAAAGCACGTTTACAGCAGGAAGCTGATTTTGCAAAAGCAATGGCAGAACTAAAATATGAGGACAAAATTTCAGTAGATGACAAACAAATGGTTTCCCTCATATTTGGAGATATCCGTGCGCGTGTATCCTCTTTATCAAAAGGGTTTGCATTTGTCAGACCGGAAGAAGGGTTCGGAGATATTTTTGTTCACGGTAGCAATTTAAAAAATGCCATGCTCAATGATATTGTTATTTTGACTAATATTACTGAGTCTGACCGTGGCCGCAGCGGAGAAGTAAAAGAAATTGTGGAGCAAGGCAGTCGCTATACCACAGGTACACTGGTTTATAACGAAGGTTATTGGGAATTTGCAGCAGATATTCCAATTCGTTATAACTTGCAAGTAAATCGCCATACAATTAATGGAGCTCAGATTGGTGACAAAGTATATGTGCACATCACACGGAATCCTAAAAATAATAAGTTGGTTGCAAATATTGTAAAAGTATTTGGTAAAGCAAGCAGTGCTAAGGTATGTGCAGATGCGATTGTAGAGCAAAATGGTATCCGTATGGCTTTTCCGGAGGAAGTATTGGAGGAAGCTAGACAAATTGCTGCCCGCGGAGTGACACAGGAAGACATGCAAGGCAGAATCGATTTGCGTGATGAAGCAATTTTCACTATAGATAGCGCCAGTGCAAAGGATCTGGATGATGCTATTTCCTGTAAAAAAACCGAACATGGCTTTGAACTTGGTGTTCACATTGCGGACGTTTCTCATTACGTTACAGAAGGCAGTGCGATGGATAAAGAGGCGCAGTTAAGAGGTACGTCTGTATATTTTGCAGACAGAGTGATTCCGATGTTGCCTCCGGAAATATCAAACGGGGTATGTTCTTTAACACCGGACAGTGATAAGTTGGCTTTTTCTGCTATTATTCAAGTAGATATGGATGGCGCTATTACAGACTATCGGTTTGAAAAAACAGTTATCAGAACCAAGGTGCGCGGTATTTACAGTGAAGTAAATGAACTTTTAAAAGGAACAGCAACACAAGATTTACTGGATAAGTATAAACCTGTTATGACAGGTCTTATGGCAGCCAGAGAAATGGCGTCTATTACAAAAGAGCGTTCCAGAAGAAACGGAACTATGGAGTTAGAAAGTAACGAACCGAAATTCATCTTAAATGAAGACGGTGTTTGTATTGATGTACAGCCAAGGCAAACAGGTGAATCGGAACAGATGATTGAACAATTGATGGTAACAGCAAATCAGGCAGCGGCAAAATTGGCAGAAAAAGAGCATCTACCGTTTGTATATCGTGTTCATGAAAATCCAAAATCGTTAAAAATTGAAACATTAATCGAACTTGTTTCTTCTTTGGGGCTGGATTTTTCAGGTATTAAAAAAGAGAATCCAACCACTGCGGAGTTTGCTGCAATTTTAGACCAAGCGGTAGGTACTCCTGCACAAAAAATTGTTTCTTATCAAATTCTGCGTACGATGGAAAAGGCAAGATATGCTACTGACCCGCTTGGCCATTTTGGTCTGGCTTTGGCAGATTATTGCCATTATACTTCTCCGATTCGTCGTTATCCGGATACAGCAATTCACCGTATTTTAACGGCATTTGTCAATAAAAAAGGCAGAAATTATATCAATGATCATTATGCAACCTATGCGCAGGACAGTGCAACCAATTCTTCAGAAGCGGAAGTAAAAGCTTTGGTAGCAGAGCGAAGCGCAGAAGACTGCTATATGGCAGAATATATGACACAGCATATTGGAGAACAATTTGACGGTATGATTAGCGGAGTTACCAACCGTGGATTATTTGTACAGTTAACCAACAGCGTAGAAGGTTTTGTACCGATTGATACCTTTGTAGATTCCGAGTTTGAATTTGACGGTATGATGACTCAAGTAGACCGTTTAACAGGTGATAAATTGACAATAGGAATGCCAATACGCATTCAGGTAGTAGCAGCAGATGTATCTTCTGGTAGAATTGATTTTATGCCTGCATCCGAGGTTGGCAAAATTACAAAAGAAAATAAATAAAAAAGAGCGTAAGCCGGTTATATTCGGCCTACGCTCTTTTTTATAAATCTACTTTTTCAAAATGTCTGCCTGCAATTATGTTGGTAAAAATCATCGAAATCGTATAGCATAGGATGCCGCATGCTAAAATTGGAAGCTGTAACAGTAAATGAAAAGAAACGGTACTGTTCAGCCAGTCTGTTCCGGGCAGATGAGGAAGAATCTCTACAGCTATCATGCAAATAACAACTGGTATGATTCCAAATATAAATGCTTTGCCTGTTTTGTAAGCGGTTTTAAAAAATTCTGTGAGGAATATGAAATTAAAGATAGCATATGTCATAAGCCCAAATCCGTAGTAGGAAATATTGGGATTGAGTCCTACCGTATTGCTTTGTGAGAGATAAATACCATGTAAAATTGCAAAAGGAACTGAAAACAGCAATTGACTGATTTGTGTTACTGCAAACAAGAAACACTTTGACGTGACAATTGTTCTTTTTTCTATAGGTAACAATGCCGTGTAATAAATATCATTGGTCTCTCTTCCGTATGTCATGGTAATAAATGGGGACAAACAGCCAAAAAAGAATACAAGACTGTATGGATAGGAGGGAACGATTACCAGAGCACCCAGAAATACAAATATATAGAGTGTTGGGTGTGCGGCAAGACGTAAATCTTTATAAAGACATTGCATCATCATAAGACTGCCTTTCTGTACGTACCATAATTTGTTCCAAAGAGAGTTCTTCTTTTTCATTTGGTTGTTTTAAATGCTGAAATGATTGCAGAAATGTTGTTTTGTCTGCGCAGGCCAAAACAGTACCGTTTTTGATATAACAAATATCATCAGCACATTTATCCAAATCCGTTGTAATATGAGTAGAATATAAAATACTGCGGTTGCTGTTTTTCACGATGCTTTGAAACAATTCTAATAAATCATCGCGAGATACAGGGTCCAATCCGCTAGTCGGTTCATCCAAAATCAGCAATTTTGCATGATGAGAAAGAGCCAGTGCAATAGAATACTTTATTTTCATTCCCGAAGATAATTGTTTTACGCGCTTGGATGGGTCTATTTCAAACAGCTCCAATAGCTTTTCATATTGAACTTGATCCCAATTCGTATAGAATCTCTTGGTTACCGCAGTGATTTCTGAAATTTTCTTCATTTGATAAAAATTGATTCCGCCTAATACTACACCCAATTCTTGTTTGCAGGCAGATTCATGTTCTTTGATATCTTTGCCAAACAATTCTATTTTTCCACTGTCCGGGAACACTAGATTCAGTATACTTTTCATTACAGTACTTTTACCTGCTCCATTTTTTCCTATCAATCCCATAATTCTGCCTTGTGCCAGAGAAAACGAGACGTTTTGTAACGAAAATTTAGGATAATGCTTTGACAGATTTTCAATTGTGCATAGATTCATGTCAACCCTCTTCTTCCGATATGGGTTTTATTTTATTTAAAAATTGAGAAATTGCGGAAAGGGTCCATTTGCTTGGTACCAGAGCAATCCCCCCGGTTTCCGGAGATTCGTCTGCTAAAACAATGAATGTATCTCCGCTTTTTAAATCAAATAACTCTCGTGCCTTTTTAGGCAGAACAATTTGTCCGCGTTCTCCTAATGTTGCAGTGCCGAAAATATGTTTTCCTTTTGGAGGGATTGGCATCTTTTTTTCTGATTCATTGTGATGAAGCAAGTCATCCAGTGTAACATCGTATAATTTAGCAAGAGCATCGCAGTGAATGATATCAGGGACTGATTCCCCAAGTTCCCATTTTGCAATTGCCTGTCTGCTTACACCTACTTTGTCCGCTACCTCTTCTTGGGACAATTTATGGTATTTTCTTAGTGTGAATAAATTTGAGGAAATATTATTTTTAGGATTTATCATATTTTTCATACCTCCATGGCAGTATTATACTGTACGGAGTCGGGAATATCCACCAACCAAAGCAAACAATTTATGTTATATATGGTTGCATATTTCATGAGACAGCGAAAATACTGGTAATTTTTTATAATTTTCTAAAAAAGGTATATTGAGGGCATATTTGTCTATTCTACCTGCATAAGTATCATTGGAAGGGCGGAAGCTGATATGATGGAACATACAGATGAAAATAAACACGTTTTAAAATTAAGCGAAGAAAAACAACATGAACATTTGTTAGACGAAATCAAAGAAGTAAGTCGTTTGCTCGCCTGCAATCGCCAATGGTTTGAGCTGGAAAGCAACCAAGATATGATTGAGGCGTGTATTTATGAAGATAGGGCACTTCAGGCGCGTTACCGTCATTTGCTGGATGTCGCAAAACAGCAGGGAATCGTTGTTCCTCCTTTCGAAACGTATTTTTAATATAAGAGAGGGGATAAAATGTGCGGATTTTTATTGGCATTTTAATCGCGTTGGGTATTTTTGCAGCGCTTGTTTTGGTACAAGTAATTGCCAAGTCAAAAAAACCGGTTCGAAAAACAGTTATCAGTATTTGTGTAGGGCTTTGCGCTTTGCTCGCCGTAAATCTATCCGGATATTTTACGGGTGTGCGCTTGCCTCTTAATCCACTCAGTATCGGAGTTTCAGCAGTAGGCGGTATTCCAGGTGTTACCACTATGCTGCTGTTAAATTTAATCTTTATTTAAGAAAAATAGAACATCCAACCATAATAGCATTGGGTGTTCTGTTTTTCTTTCAAAAAATTTTTTCTGAAACATGTATAATTAAAATAAAACCTGTCCATTCTGTTAGTAACATTTCAAACAGAAAGAGGTTTTATTCATGACAAAGTTGAAATACATAGAAAAGGCACTGTTGATTGGATTTGTAATTGCAATTCTATTTTCTTTTACCAGTTTTACGGCATTTGCCGCACAATGCGAGCAAATTCCAAATGAAGTATTTCGTTTACATGTATTGGCAAATTCCGATTCAGAAGAAGACCAAGCACTAAAGTTAAAAGTAAGAGACAGGCTTCTGGACGAAACGGGAGAATTGTTCAGTGAATGCACAACTAAAGAAGAAGCAATGGACACAGCAAAAGCGAATATTGGGTATTTGGAACAGGTAGCGCAGGATGAAATTTACAAACAGGGATATACCTATGGTGTAACAGTAGAAGTAGAAAATATATTTTTCAATAACAGACAGTACGATGATATTACGATGCCTGCCGGAAATTATGATGCCTTACGCGTGTTAATCGGAGAAGGTGCAGGACAAAATTGGTGGTGTGTGCTGTTTCCTGCAATGTGTCTTCCGGCAGCAGAAAAGCGAGAAGGTATGCCGGAATTGGATGATGTTTTAACCAATGAGCAGATGAGTGCGGTAGAAGGAAATCAATATGAGGTAAAATTTAAAACAGTGGAGATTTATGAGAGTATAAAAAGTTGGTTTAGGTGGTAATCTATAGAAACCGTTTATTGATATTGCCACCGATCACGGCTTTGCTTCTCTCGATACCGCGGGTAAGACCTATCGCAAAGTATTACAGAAAATGATGCAAAACTTAATGCGACAAGGAATTAATCAGGAATAAAAATAAAGAAAGCCCCGATGTGTTCAAAATTTTTTGAACACATCGGGGCTTTCTTTGTTTTGAAAATCCACACATTCAATTAAGCAATCATATTTTCCAAAAATAGAAAGGACAATTCTTAAATAATACTTTTCTGGTAAAATAGATTACTCGGAGGTTAGCAGGATGAACGTATCTTTTTACAGAAACGAAATATTTTGCAATTGAAAACGGAAAAAGTTGACCGATAGGTCGGTTTTTGATATAATAAAAAATATAATTCTTGTGAGCCAAAGGAGACTAATGTGAAACAATCCGAAAAAACAAAAAACACATATCGCAAAATTCTTATGTCTGCAATAGAAGAATTCAGTGAAAAGAGCTATGATAATGCATCTTTAAACGCTATTTGCGAAAAATATAACATATCAAAGGGAATCATATATTATCACTTTAAAAATAAAGACGAATTGTATCTGTGCTCAGTAGAAGAATGCTTTAATAAATTCATGAAACATCTTAAAGTCGGAGACTATTCAGGTAATGATCCACGGGAGGATATGAAAAAACTGTTGTTGTTAAGACAGGATTTTTTTGAACGGTTTCCCCGATATCAAAACATATTTTTTGGTGCTGTTCTGACGCCTCCCGCTCATTTGATAGAAAGAATCAAAAGTATCAAAAAAGAGTACGATGCCCTTAATATCAAAATATTTAAGGCGCTTTTAAAAAAAGTAAAGCTTCGAAAAGGAATAACAGAAGAAATGGGTATTTCGTATTTCTTAGCTTATCAAGAAATGTTTAATGGATATTTTCAGAATAAGATATATAAAACCAAGGATTTATCGTCAATTGGTAAGGAACATGATGTAAAGCTTGTTTCCATACTTGATGTTATGTTATACGGAATAGCGTTGGACGAAAATGAGGAAGATAATGCAGTAAATGGAGGAGAAAATCTATGATGAAGCTATTTTAATATCTTCATAAGGAAGAGTGTTTTTTGCTTGCTCTAAGCGTTGTCTTTATTTTTGCACAGGCATGGCCGGATTTGCACATCCCTGAATACATGTCAAATATAACTTTCTTTATTACAAGCGAGACAAAGGAGCTTACACCTATTTTAGTAATGGGCGGAAAGATGGTTCTGTGTGCTTTGGGAAGTCTTTTTCGGCGATGGTTGTGGACTTTTTTGCCGCACGGATTGCTGCCAGCTTTGCCAAAAGAATTCGCAGAGAAATCTTTTGTAAGGTAGAGTCCTTCTCTATGGAAGAGATGAATCAATTTTCTACTGCTAGCCTGATCACAAGATCTACAAACGATGTTACGCAAATTCAGAAATTTGTGGCGATAGGTATGCAGGTGCTGATAAAAGCCCCAATCATTTCTGCTATGGCCATTGAAAAAATATTGGTAACTAGTAAGTGGCAGTGGTCAGTATTGGTAGCAGGGGCGGTGCTTGCCCTTATTACGGTTATTGTGGCTATTATGGTTTATACCATTCCCAAATATGAGAATATTCAAAAAATCACAGACAGTCTAAACCGTGTTACAAGAGAAAATTTAACGGGCTTAGAGGTGATTCGGGCATATAATGCTGAAAAGTACCAGGAAAGCAAATTTAATAAAGTTAATACCGAGTTAATGAAGAATCAGCTAAAGGTACAAAGCCGAATGGCTGTTTTACATCCGTCAATGGTGTTTGTATTAAACGGAATTGCATTAGGCGTTTATTGGATAGGGGCTGTTTTAATTAGTTCGGCAGGAGTTGCCGATCAAATGACACTGTTTTCGGATATGGTGGTATTCTCTTCCTATGCTGTACAGGTGATTATGGCATTTACACTTCTCACCATGGTATTTGTTATGATGCCACGTGCTTCCATTTCTGCCAAGCGTATAAACGAAGTGCTAAACACAAGTCCAAAAATGGTTGACGGAAGTTTAAAGGATGGTATGCAAGGGCAAGAGGGAACAGTGGAGGTTAAAAATGTCAGCTTTGCTTATCCTGGTTCGGATAAATATGTTATCAAAGATATCAATTTCACTGCAAATAAGGAGAGACCGTGACTCTGCTCGGTGCGATCGGAAGTGGAAAGAGCACGATTGTCAATTTGGCGGTGCGTTTTTACGATGTATCGGAGGGTGAAATTCTAGTAGACGGCGTTAATGTACAGGAATATACAAAAAAGGCTTTGTGCAATAAATTTAGCTATGTTTCGCAAAAAGTCGTTTTGTTTTCGGGTACGGTTTTTTTCAATATTTCTTACGGCTATCACGGCGGTCAAAAGCCCAAGTTAGACGAGGTGAAAAAAGCCGTTGAAATCGCTCAAAGCAAGGATTTTGTAGAAAAATTAGAAAATGAGTATAACGGCATGGTAGCGCAGGGCGGTACAAACTTTTCAGGTGGTCAAAAACAGCGCTTATCTATTGCCAGAGCCATTGCTAGAAAACCTGAATTTTATATTTTTGACGACTCCTTTTCAGCACTTGACTATAAAACTGACCGCATATTTCGCTCAAGGCTGAAAGAAGAAACACAGGGTGTTACAACCTTAATTATTGCCCAAAGAATTGGAACAATTAAAGATGCTGATAGAATTCTTGTTATTAAAGACGGCGACATTATTGAAAGCGGAAACTACCAGACGCTGTTAAATAAGAATGGTTTTTACGCCGGACTTTATAACAGTAAGTTTGAAAACTCTGCTTCATAACATATCATTTTGTAGTAAAAAGGAGGTTATTCAAATGCGAATTGCTTTTTACGGTGCCGCCCATGAGGTTACTGGCTCCTGTACGGTTGTCTATGCCAACGGAAAGGTTATTATGATTGACTGTGGCATGGAACAGGGACCTGATATTTATGAAAATTGTACTCTGCCTATTTTGCCGAGTCAAGTGGATTGCCTTTTGCTTACACATGCACATATTGATCATTCAGGCAAAATTCCGGCACTGACCTCGGCAGGTTTTACAGGGCCTATTTATACTACTCTTGCCACAGAAAAGCTTTGTAAAATCATGTTGCTTGACTCTGCACATATCCAAGAATTTGAAGCGAAGTGGAGAAACAGAAAGGCTATCCGTTCGGGTAAGGAGCAGTATGAGCCTCTTTATACCACTGAAGACGCTGAGAAGGCCATGAAGCAGTTTGTGGCTTGCTCCTATAATGAGGACTATGAATTATTCGATGGCATTAAAATAAGATTTACCGATGCCGGCCATCTGTTGGGTTCTGCAAGCATCAGTCTTGAGGTTACTGAGGCGGGGGAAACGGAGACAATTGTTTTTTCGGGAGATATTGGAAATAAGGATAGACCTCTTATCAAAAATCCAGATAATCCGAATTTTGCCGACTGTGTTGTGATAGAATCAACCTACGGCAATAGATTACACGGCGAAAGACCGAAATATATCTCTCAGCTTGTGGATATTATTCAGACGACCTTTGATAAGGGAGGTAATCTTATTATTCCTTCCTTTGCCGTAGGCAGAACTCAGGAACTACTGTACCTTTTACGAATTATCAAGGAACAGGGACTTGTCAAGGAACATGGTAATTTCCCCGTTTATGTTGACAGCCCTTTGGCTGTTGAAGCAACAGAAATTTACAGCAGCGATATCAAAGAATATTTTGACAGCGAAACGCTCGATTTACTGAGCAAAGGTATAAATCCTATAAAATTCCTGGGTCTCACACTTTCGGTTACTAGCAATGATTCCATAGCAATAAATATTGACAAAACGCCGAAAGTTATCTTGTCTGCTAGCGGAATGTGCGAGGCGGGCAGAATACGACACCATTTGAAGCATAATTTATGGCGTAGTGAATGTACAGTACTTTTTGTAGGCTATCAGGCGCACGGTACATTAGGTAGGACAATTTTAGAGGGCGCAAAAATGGTTCGCCTTTTCGGCGAGGAAATAGAAATCAATGCTCGCATTGTAAAGCTTGATGGCGTTAGCGGTCACGCCGACAGGGATATGCTTTTGGATTGGCTTAGAAATTTTGATAGAATGCCAAAGACCGTTTTTGTAAACCACGGTGAGGATTGCGTTTGTGATGAGTTTGCCGCAACAATTGAGGACGAACTTGGTATAAGCGCAACAGCACCTTATAACGCCGCTGAATATGATTTGATTTCCGGCGTATGCCTTGAGAAAGGTAACACTCATAGGATTGACGATCAACCAATTTCCAAAAAGAAATATAAGGACTCCACCGCCTTTAAACGGCTTGTTTCAGCAATACGACGGCTAGAGTCGATATCCGAACAGTATCGTGAATGCGCAAATAAGGATATCGCTAAGTTTGCAGACCAAATTACAGCTCTTGCGGACAAGTGGGAGAGATAAATTGACAAAATCCCAATGAATTATAATAACTTATAAGGACGATGAAATATTATGAAAATTTGTATATTCGGGGCTGCAAGCTATGAAATAGACAAAACATATTCAGCTGATACCCGTAAACTTTGTAAAAATCTTGCAGAAAAAGGACATTCTCTTGTATTTGGCGCTGGTGGTAATGGACTTATGGGCGCAGCAGCGGAAGGTTTTAAAACCGGAGGAGGAGAAATTGTCGGCGTCATTCCTCACTTTTTTCGTGATGAAAATATTGAAAAAATTTATTCTGAATGTACAGAAATTATTTTTACAGATACTATAGTTCAAAGAAAATCAAAAATGGAGGAATTGGCAGATGCATTTATCATTGTACCGGGAGGGATTGGTACTCTGGAAGAACTTTTCGAGGTGCTAACTCTGAAACAACTTGCCAGACATGCAAAGCCAATTGCGATTTACAATATCAACGGATATTACGATGAACTGATAAAATTTTTGAATTTTGCGTGCGAAGAAAAGTTTATCAGAAAAAGCTGTCAGAGGCTTTATCTTGTCAGCAATAATGTGGATGAGATAACAACTTATGTGGAAAATAACGAACGAAATCTCCATAATGTTCACGACATGAAAAAAGGCTAATGATCGATTAACGGCGGCAGGGAGCGAGATCCCTGCCGCCGTTCTATGTTATGCGTAAATTATTAGGTTTGTGTCGACGGTTTCTTTTGCCCTGTGGCGAATATTGTCCATTATCTGTACTCAGTTAAGATGGTTTTCTGCTTTTAGTTTTTCGGTCACATTCTCAGGCTCTGCTATTTGTTTTATCAAGCAGAGAAAATATTTCCGCTGCTTGGCTGTTGATGTCGGCAAGAGAGTTGTTCGATTTTCCGCTTGTCAGTAAATTCATATACAGAACTTTGTGGCGCTGTTTTAGATACATTGCGTGTCGTTGTCCCCATACTCCCACAGATTGATTTTCTTCTTCGAGGATTGTGATGTTAGGAAGTAAGTAATCTTAACTTGAGTGTATGTACCATCCATTTGCTTAAATAATGATTTTTTCATAACGTATTGTTCCTAGATTTTATTGTATCTTCGTTCTACAGGAGAAAAAGAGGGAATACCAATGTGTTGATAATTGATGATACATTTTTCTTAAGGGCTGTTGTGGATGCCCTTCTACTTTGAATAGATACTCCAACTAATGCCTGCCTTTTCCGCAGAATCAGCTTGGCTTAATCCATACTTTTTCTAACTTTATGAAGACTATCACTGTAAGGGTAATCTATAAAATGAGCAAGAGAATCGAACAATTATTTGAATTAAATCAAAAAGGAATTTTGACAGATGAGGAATTCAAAGTTAAAAAAGAAGAGTTATTGAAAAAATATGAGTATATAATTTGAGTTGAAAACAAGATATGCCTTTTATATAACAATCATAGAGTTTTATTTTAAATATACACTTGTTATTTGCTGTAACCTAGTAAATAAGATATATAGGTATCGTTTGATTAATATGGATGAAGTGTCACATAGTATTTGTTAAATGTCAAGATAAAGAAAGATGGTATATCCATCTTTCTTTTTTCTTCAATTTAGTTTTCTCTTGCTGATTGATATATTATGTGTCTTTATCATTTTATTTTCCATGTTCGGGAACGACTGCAAAAAAGGTCAGGTTATCATCACTGTCATTGATTAAACTATGGGAACATCCCTGTGGACAATAGTGACATAATCCGGCAGAAACCAATTCGTACTCTCCCTCAAACAGAACTTTGCCTTTTCCGCTTAAGATATAAATAATTTCGCTGTTGGTTTCATGGGTATGCAAACCGATGGAAGCGCCGGGTTCTAGTGTGCCCAATAAAATTTTATTGTTTTTATCAATGTTCATATGTGCTCTTATTTCTTTTTCTCCGCCATAAAATTGAGGTATCACGGTTTCCTCTATTTTTGAAAAATCGAGTATCATGTTTGTCTCCTTTTTCTTGTTTGCTGATATTCTATCGTATTTTCATTACATCGTTTAAAATAATTTACGATTTTAGTATAGCATTTTTATATAGTCAACGACAACCACATGGCATATATTTTCTCATGAAAGGGAAAAGATGTCTTCTTTTTTTTGATACATAATTGTGATATACTGAAACATAAAATGATGATTTCACGCAAACAGGAGAAAGTTCATGTTACAATTGATATTAGGCCGCGCAGGAAGCGGGAAAACGTATAGGATTCGAGAGCAAGTAAAACAGCTTGCAGAGCAGAATACAGAAAAAATTATGCTGTTGGTTCCGGAACAATATTCTTTTGAATCAGAAAAAGCAATGCTCAAGCTGCTTGGCCCGAAACAAGTAAACAAAGTACAGGTTATGAGTTTTACCCGTCTTACAGATATGGCATTTCGCGCTTATGGAGGCAATGGAATTGCAAAGTTAGATGACGGAGGACGAAATATTTTCATGAGTCTGGCTCTGGAAGAGGTAAAAGAAGAGTTGGAGTTTTATGTAACACGCGTGGAAGAATTGATTCCTCTGATGCTCTCCATGTCTGCGGAATTAAAAATGTGTGCAATTGTACCTGCTGTGTTATTGGAAATAGCACAGCAAACGGAAGATAAAAAGCTGAAACAAAAATTAAAGGAAGTAGGTTTGATTTTATCCGCATACGATGCTTTGGTAGCGCAAAGCTATTTAGACCCATTGGATGACCTTCAACGTTTGAAACATACATTTGCGGAACAGCGTTTTTTTGAGGGATATCATATTTATATTGATTCTTTTGAAGGGTTTACCCAGCAGGAATTTGACTTAATTGAACTCATGTTATTTCAAGCGAGTGAGGTAACAATAACTCTTTCGTGTGACACTTTAGATAATCAAATAGGAGCTGATGTGTTTGCTCGTGTACGCCATACAGCAAATGTGCTGATGCGAATGGCAAGGCAGCACCACGTACAAGTGTCTGCGCCTATTGTGTTGGAACCGGGAATTCGCTTTGCAACGGAAGAGTTAAAGCGTTTGGAACATCAAATCTTTCGTGTGGAGAAAGAACCGCGTTCCAATGTACCGGATGCCATTACGTTATACAGCGGAGAAACCGTATATCATGAAGCTGCGTATATCGGTGCAACTATTCGGCATTTGGTGATGAATGAGGGGTATCAATACCAAGATTTTGCTATCATTGCCAGAAGTTTAGACCATTATCGCGGTATATTGGATGTTGCGTTGGAACAATATGAAGTTCCGTATTTTATGGATACGCCCCGTTCTGTTTATGCGGAACCTTTGATGTGTTTGGTGTTGTATGCGCTGCAAATACTAAAAAGTAGTTTTTCTTCGGATGATATGTTTGTATATTTAAAAACAGGGTTAACAGGGCTTACTCCGTATGAAATTTCTTTGCTGGAAAACTATACATTTTTATGGAATCTTTCAGGAAAGAAATGGCTGAAGGAATGGACGGCCAACGTAGACGGCTTTGTGGAACAGCAGACAGAACAGCAGGAAAAACGGCTGGAAGAACTGAATCAATTGCGAGAGAGAGCAGTAAAACCGTTGGTGCGTTTACAAAAACAGTTGAAAGACGGAGATGGATTGACCTATGCAAAAGCACTGTATCAATTTTTAGAAGAGCTGGATGTGCCGTCTTCTTTGCAAAATTTGTCCAATCAACTGGAACAAATGGGACGACTGGATACAGCGGAACAACAAACCCAGTTATGGAATATTTTAATGGATATTCTGGATCAATGCGCATCGGGATTGGAACATGAAGCATTAACGGTACAGCGGTTCTCTGAATTGCTGCGCCTGATGATTTTATCATATGATGTTGCAGGTATTCCACAAAGTCTGGATCATGTGACGGTAGGTACCGTAGACCGTATGCGCCCTGCACAACCGAAAGTTGTATTTGTCATTGGTGCAGTACAAGGTGAATTTCCTGCTGTGCCAAGCAGCAGAGGAGTATTCAGCGATTTGGAACGGCAATCTTTGATTCAATTGGGACTGCCTTTGAGCGATACTGCTCAGGAAGCTGCTATAGAAGAGCAGTTTTTGGCGTATTCTGCGCTTACTGGCGCTTCCCACAGATTGTATGTCACCTGGCATCGTGCAGGGCTTACAGGGGAAGCAAAAGCTCCTTCTGCTATTGTAAGTGAAGTCCAAGGCGTGTTTCCGCTATTAGAAATGCAAACGGAAAAACAAATAGAAAAAGCCTATTTTGCTTGTTCCAAGGAGTCTGCTTTTTCTATGGCTGCAAAAGAATATCGTAATCAAACGCAACTGAAATCTACTTTAAAAGCAGTATTTGAGGGTAAAGACGGATATTCCGAGCGCATGGAGGCTTTGGAACGTTCATATAAGAAAAATGTGCATCGTTTCATACAGCCTGAGCACGCAAAGCAGTTGTTTCAAAATCAAAGGTCTGTTTCCGCTACACAAATTGAGCAATATCATTTGTGTCCGTTCCAATATTTTTGCCGTTACGGTCTGAATTTAAAAGAACGCAGACCCGCAGAAATGGATCAGCTGGAGTATGGCAGTTTAATACACTATCTCTTACAGCAGATGTTTGAAGCATATTGTGCAGAAGAAATTGCTGCAATGTCGAAAGAAACACTGATTCAGGCAATTCAGGAATATATTGCTATATACGTCAATATGAAATTGGGTGGAAGCGAGGATAAAACCAAGAGGTTTCAGTTTGTATTTCGGCGCATTGCAGATTCTGCCCATGTTGTCATTCAACATATTGCAAAAGAACTTTCTCAAAGCAAGTTTCAGCCCATTGGTCATGAATTATCTTTAAAAGCAAACGGAGGCGATTTCTCTCCTTTGACCATCGCTTTGGAGGATGGTACAGTGGTTCAAGTGGAAGGGAAAATTGACCGTACGGATGTTATGGAACAAGACGGCGTGCAATACGTACGTGTTGTGGATTATAAAACAGGAAAAAAAGAATTTAAAATAGGAGATATTCTGCATGGCATAAATATGCAAATGCTTATTTATCTTGCCGCCTTGATTCAAAACGGACAATATCAGCCGGCAGGTGTACTGTATATGCCTGCTTCACGACCGATTATTTCTATCTCGCGGTCAGCAAAACCAGATGCAGTGGAAAAAGAAATTAATAAACAGCTTCGCATGAACGGTGTTGTAGTCAATGATACTTCTGTGATTTGCGGCATGGAAGAGCATGCACAGGGTATTTATATTCCTGTTGCATTAAAGGATGGTGTACCGAAATCGCAGGAATCCTTGCTCAACGCTGATGAAATGCAGAGTGTGCTAAGTCATATTGAATCGCTCATTGGTAATATGGCTCAGAATTTACAGCAAGGAAATGTACAGGCAAATCCTTTACAAGGAGCTTATGACGGCTGTTTATATTGTCCTTACTTTGCGGTTTGCCAACATGAAAAAGAGGATGGCGGGAATCCGCAGTTTTGCCATAAAAAAGAAGAAGTATTGGAACAATTGAAACAGAAAGGAGGAGAAAACAGGTGAGCAGAGCATGGACACAGGAACAAAAAAATGCAATTGATGCCCGCGACGGTACTTTGCTGGTATCTGCGGCGGCGGGGTCGGGCAAAACGGCGGTTTTGGTTCAGCGTGTAATAGAACGGTTGACTGACCCTGTTCATCCCAGTGATGCAGACAGGCTGCTTGTAGTAACGTTTACCAAAGCGGCAGCAGCAGAGATGAAAGACCGTATCGCCGCAAGAATTTCAGAGTTGTTGGTGCAAGATCCTACAAACCGTAATTTACAGCGGCAGCAATTGTTATTGGGACGTGCACAAATCAGTACCATACACAGTTTTTGTAATGAATTAATCAAAGAGAATTTTTATAAACTCAATTTGTCACCGGAATTGCGCATTGTAGACAGCAGTGAGCTTACATTATTAAAACAAACCGCCATTACAAATGTGCTGGAACAGAATTATGAACAGCAGGATCAAGCATTTGCCGATTTGGTAGAAGCATTCAGTTCCGACAGAGATGACAGCCGAATTATACAAACCGTAGAAGCCCTATATGAGTTTACCCGTTCCCATCCTTTTCCGCAAAAATGGTTAGATGAAAAAGCGGCTATGTATTATCATACAGAACAGGTTTCTAATACTCCTTGGGGACAAACTTTGCTCTCTTATGCTCAGGAAGCGGTGCACTACTGTATCATCCTTACAAAACACGCGTTGGAATTGATGCGAGAAGATTCTAAGTTACTAGAAACGTATGAAAACACATATCAAAGTGATTTGGCGGAATTGAATCATCTGAAAAGTGTGCTGGAACATGGAACATGGGATGAAGCGGCAAAAGCGGCTGCGAACGTTACTTTCGTACGATTGCCATCACTGCGGGGATATAGTGAAGATGAACTTAAAATTCGCATTAGTGACTGTCGCAAGCAGATCAAAGAAACCATTGATAAAAAGATAGGAAAATTATTCTGCGCCACAGAACAGGAAACAAAGGACGACTTGGCTCGTTTGTCACCTATGGTACAAAAACTCTTTGCAATTACCAAGGAGTTTTCAGAAGAACTGCGGCGTTTAAAAGCAGAACGCAAAGCGGCGGACTTCAGTGATTTGGAACACTGGGCATTGGAACTGCTCATCAAAGAGACAGAAGATGGTTTTGTCCGCACGGAAGAAGCGGAGAAGTTATCTCAACGGTTTGATGAAGTGATGGTGGATGAATATCAGGATACCAATGAAGCGCAGGACATGCTGTTTCGAGCAATTTCTCAAGATGAGAAGAATTTATTTATGGTAGGCGATGTAAAACAGAGCATCTATAGTTTTCGTCAAGCCATGCCCAGTATCTTTTTAGAGCGCAGACACAGCTTTCCCGAATATCAACGGGAACTGAATCAATATCCCGCGTATTTGATTTTGGATAAAAACTTCCGTTCCCGTGAAACAGTAACGGATACCATTAATTTTGTATTCTCTCAGATTATGTCGCCCCAGGCAGGCGACGTTGCGTATGAAGGAAAAGAATTGTTGGTGCCCGGGGCACAGTATCCGGAATATGATAAGTGCCAGACTCAATTGGATATTATTGATTTAGCGGCGGTTCAGGATGAAACGGAAGATGAAACAACGACCGTGCTGGAAAGCCGTCATATTGCAAACACCATACAACAAATGGTGAAGGAATCATTTCTTGTCACAGAAAACGGAGAACAAAGACCTGTAAAGTACGGAGATTTTTGTATTCTTTTGCGCAGTGCAAACAAACATGCGACTGATTATGCAAAAGAGCTGGAAAAATACGGTGTTCCTGCGTGGTCAGATACTCACAACGGATTTTTCCGTACCGTGGAAATAGCAGTTATGCTGTCGCTGCTGCGGGTGATTGATAATCCTTTGCAGGATATTCCGTTTGCCTCTGTTTTGATGAGTCCTATTTACGGATTCACAGTTGATGATATGGCGCAAATGCGTGGAGATGAAAGAAAACAGTCATTATATTTGGCATGTAAATCTTTTGGCAAACAAAATCAACAGGCGGCTGCATTTTTAGACAATTTAGAACAGTATCGCACCATGGCGGCAACGATGCCGACCGACCGATTGTTAAACTATATTTACCAAAAAAGTGGATATCTAAATATGGTACAAACTATGGTACATGGGGAAAGCCGGTTGGCTAATTTGCAAATGCTAATGGAATATGCCAAACAGTTTGAACAGGCAGGTTATCATGGTTTATCAGGGTTTATTCGTTACATTGACCGTTTGCAGAGACAGGATACTGATTTACCTGCGGCTTCTGTTATGTCAGAAGGAGCTGACGCGGTAAAAATCATGAGTATTCATCGCTCCAAAGGACTGGAATTTCCTATCTGCATTTTAGCTCGCTGCTCCAATCCGTTTAATAGGGAGCAAAAGGATGCCTTACTGCATCCTCGTTTGGGTTTGGGTGTAAAACTGCGCGATTTGGAAACCAATTGCAGATATACCACGTTGCCCAGAGAAGCCATAGCATTGGAAATGAACAGAGAAAAGCTGTCTGAAGAGATGCGTATTCTGTATGTGGCAATGACCAGGGCAAAAGAAAAATTGATTATGTTGTCTACTGTGAAAAATTTAGACCGCACTCTTGCAAAATTAGCAGCTCAACTAAGTGGGGAGAAAAAGCAGGAACCGTTTGTAGTGAACCGCGCTTCCAGTTTTTCAGATTGGATTTTATCCTGTGCATTGCGTCATACGGATGGATATCAGCTGCGGGAACGCGCCATGGCAGACGACAGTATTATTCTGCGCAATTCTTCACAGCCTTGGAGTATGAATGTTGTATTGCCTCCAAAACAGAAAGCAGTGACAGAAAAAATACAAGAAGCACACGAAGCGCCTGTAAATAAGAACCTGCTTCAATCTTTACAAGAAAAAATCGAGTTTCAGTATCAACGGGAGATACTAACGCAATTACCTGCAAAAGTAACAGCGTCCGAATTGGCAGGTAAGGCTTCTAAAATGCAAAACACGCTTTCGCGTCCCCGCTTTATGAGCAGTTTTGGATTAACGCCTGCGGAGCGGGGAACAGCACTGCACGAATTTATGCAGTTTGCGGATTATGAGGCTGCAAGCAATGATGCGCAAGCCGAATGCGATAGAATTGTTGAACAAGGATATTTAACGATACAGCAGGCACAAGCAGTCGATTTATCAAAAGCACAATCGTTTTTTCAAAGTCCATTGGGGAAACGTATGTTGGCATCCGCCTCTTTGGAAAAAGAAAAACGTTTTATGGTAGAATTGCCATTATCGGTTGTGGAAACACATTTGCCGGAACACTTAAAAACAGAAACTGCTGTTTTGCAGGGTGCGGTGGACTGCGTATTTGAAGAGGATGGTGCATTGGTGATTGTAGACTTTAAAACAGACCGGGTGAAACATGCAAAAGAACTGTGGGAACGTTACCGTCTGCAATTGGAACTGTACGTATACGCAATGGAGCAATGCTGCGGAAAGCCTGTAAAAGAATGCATATTATATTCATTCCATCTCGATCAAGAAGTAACGGGAGAATGGAAAGGTAAGTTTTCTCTTGACAAATAGGACATAACCTGATAAAATAGCTAAAGCAAAACAAAGCGGAGCACATGTGCTCTCACCTGTGGGGTATCGTCCGACACGGGTCAATATTCACTATCTTTCATTTTGACGATGGGATAAGTATGTTTATTGATGCGCGGACGGAGGATTCTGTCCGCGTTTTTATTTTGTAAATGATAACAATCACAACGTATTTTTGGAGGTGTGTAACCATTAGCAGTAAAGAGCTACAGATTAACGAAGAAATTCGTGATAAGGAAGTCCGTGTAATTGGTTCTGACGGCAGTCAGCTTGGCATTATGCCTGCGGCAAAAGCCTTGGATTTGGCAGCGGAAAAAGATTTGGATCTTGTAAAAATTGCCCCTCAGGCTACACCGCCTGTATGCAAAATTATTGACTACGGCAAATATAAGTTTGAACAAACCAAGCGAGAGAAAGAAGCAAGAAAGAATCAGCACGTGGTTGATATTAAAGAAATCAGACTTTCTTTAAATATTGACACACACGACTTTAACACAAAAGTAAGCCATGCAATGCGCTTTTTAAAAGGCGGCGACAAAGTGAAAGTTTCTATTCGCTTCCGCGGAAGAGAAATGGGTCATCCGGAACACGGGTATGATATTATGAACCGCTTTGCAGAGGCGCTTTCAGAGCATGCGAATGTTGAAAAGCCGGCGAAATTAGAAGGCCGCAATATGCTAATGTTTCTTGCAACCAAACCTACAAAGTGATGTTAAACAATTAAGGAGGATCAACTCATGCCTAAGATTAAAACACATTCTGGCGCTAAAAAGCGTTTTAAATTATCCAAAAACGGAAAGGTTATCCGTGCACACGCAAACAAATCTCACATTTTAAATAAGAAAACAACAAAACGTAAAAGAGGTCTAAGACAAACTGCTGTAACAGATAAAACAAATGTAGTAGCAGTAAAGAGAATGATTCCTTATAAATAATAGGCGTTCTTTTACAAAAGAGATGGAAACACGATAATTGACCGAATATTGGAGGTAATAGATAATGGCACGTATTAAAGGTGCGTTGGCAACACGCAAAAGAAGAAAAAAGGTTTTGAAACTTGCAAAAGGATACTGGGGTGCTAAAAGCAAACACTTTAAAATGGCAAAACAAGCCGTTATGAAGTCCGGTAATTATGCATATATTGGCCGTAAACAAAGAAAAAGAGATTTCCGTCGTCTATGGATTACTCGTATTTCTGCTGCTGCTCAATTGAACGGCATGAACTATTCTACTTTTATGAATGGTTTGAAAAAAGCAAATGTTGGTCTAAACCGCAAAATGCTTGCTGAAATTGCGGTTGCAGATCCTGCTGCTTTTACCGCTTTGGTAGAAACCGCAAAATCTGCCCTATAAAAAAGCTATAGTTGCGCTCGGGGGATTCCCTCGGGCGCAAATTTTGGTTACACGGAGATTTTATGTTATGTTGGAAATCATCAAAAGTCGTAAAAATGAAGAAATTAAATTGGCTGCAAAATTAGTGGATTCAGCATCGTTTCGCCGTGAAAAAGGTATGTTTGTGGTAGAGGGAGCAAGACTGTGCAGAGATGCTGCGCTAAGCAATGTTGAAATTATTTCTGCATACTTTACTGAGGCTGCCCAGACAAAATATAACGATTATATTACTCAAATTATACAGGAATGCCGTTCGTATCGCTTAATAGAAGAACATGTGGCTGATGCGCTTTCTGCCACAAAGCATAATCAAGGTGTATTTTGCGTATGTAGAATTCCGGAGCAACATCACAGTATGATGGATATGAAAGCGTCGGGAACCTATATTGCTCTAGAACAAATACAAGATCCTGCGAATTTGGGCTCTGTTTTACGTACAGCAGAAGCGTTGGGAGTCAGTGGTGTATTGTTTTTGGGAGATTGCTGTGATATTTACAGCCCCAAAGCACTACGCGCCAGCATGGGGGCGATTTTCCGTTTGCCGTTTTATATAGAAAAAGACACATCTTTTGCCATGAAAGAGCTAAAAAGAAAAGCGTTTGCTGTGTTTGCGGCAGTTCCTTCCGAACAGGCACAAAGCATTTTGGAAACAGACTTTTCAAAACCTACGGTGATGCTGATTGGTAATGAGGGAAACGGCCTGAGCAAAATCGCAATCAATGCTTGTGATGCTTGCGTTACCATTCCTATGATGGGGCGTGCAGAATCGCTGAACGCCGCAAGTTCTGCTGCGATTCTAATGTGGGAAATGATGCGTGGAAGAATTGATGTGCAGTTAGAGGAATCTGTATGACAGAAGATGGCAAAATTTATTGGGCATGGCTGCAATTATCTTTAGGTGCAGGTAGTTTTAAGCCCAAACGAATATTATCCTATTTTCCGGATATACCATCTTTTTACGATGCCGGACCAACTCAATGGCGCTCTATGGGATTATTCACTCCAAAAGAATTAAAACAATTATCGCAAAATACATTGGAAGATGGTAAAATACTAATTGATTCCAGTGAGGAAAAGGGAATTCAAACCATTACGCCCGATTGCAAAGCGTATCCTAAGAGGCTTTATCAAATTGACAACCCGCCTTGTATGTTATATGTTAAGGGTACCTTGCCTAATTTAGATGAACAGCCTGCTTTAGCAGTGGTCGGTACCCGAAATGCTACTACTTCGGGGAAACAAATTACTTATGACCTGAGTATGCAGCTGGCTCAAGCAGGTATGGTGATTGTGAGCGGAGGAGCCAAAGGCATTGATACAGCAGCGCATCAAGGTGCATTACAAGTAAATGGTACTTCTGTATGTGTTTTGGGTTGTGGAATTCATTATCCATATTTGATGGAAAATGAATCTATGAGACGATCTATTGCAGAACATGGAGCGATTATATCAGAATTTCCCATAACAAAACCGGCGTTTAAACACCATTTTCCCATTCGAAACCGTATTATTTCCGGCTTGTCCGTGGGAGTGTTGGTAGTGGAAGCTGCCGAACGCAGCGGTTCTTTGATTACAGCCAGAACAGCCTTAGAACAAAATAGAGATGTATTCGCAGTTCCTTGCGGAATTTATAATCCTGTTTCGGAGGGGGTTAATAATTTAATCAAAGCAGGTGCCAAACCTGTGACCAAAGTGCAGGATATTTTAGAAGAATATACAAGTACATATCTGCTTCAACTTGAGCAATTAAAAACAGAATCTCAATTTAAAAAGAAAGAAGAACAAATACTTTATCAGAAATCTAGACCTGACAAAGTGTTTGATGAAAAAGCAACGACAGAAAAGCACAGAGAGTTAAAGGAACAGCTTTCTCAAGACGGAGCATTGCTGCTCAGCAAATTATCAACAGAACCTGTGCATATAGAACAATTAGAAGAATTAACAGGATTATCGGCGCAAAGAATTTTAATCGCCGTTACAGAACTAGAATTATGTGATGCGATTTTTTCTCACTCGGGCAGACGCTACAGCCTGCCCGGACAAGTTTAATTTTCTGGAATGTATCGTTTTTGTTTGGAATATGTTACATCAGGTAGCGTTCAAGAAACGATACATTTGAGATTGAAAAGTATGTGAGCAAAGGTGGTTAGACAATGTCTAAACTAGTAATAGTGGAATCCCCTGCAAAAGCAAAAACAATTAAGAAATACCTCGGTTCAGATTTTGACGTTGTGGCCTCAATGGGACATGTGCGTGATTTGCCTGAAAACCGATTAAGTGTAGATGTTAAAAAAGATTTTAAACCTAAATATGAAGTGATCAAAGGAAAAGAAAAGCTAGTAGAAGAACTGAAAGAAGCAGCTGAAAAAAGCGATGAAGTTTTCCTTGCAACTGACCCGGACCGTGAAGGAGAAGCTATTTCGTGGCATTTAGCTTACTTATTAGGTTTGGACGTGGAAGATCATAACCGCGTTACTTTTAACGAAATTACAAAAACAGCGGTTATTAACGGGATTGAAAATCCGCGTGCCATTGATATGGATTTGGTGAATGCACAGCAAGCACGCCGTATTTTAGACCGTTTAGTTGGTTACAAATTGAGTCCGTTTTTATCTCAAAAAATCAGAAGAGGTCTTTCTGGCGGACGTGTACAATCAGTAGCAGTTCGCATTATTGTAGACCGTGAAAATGAAATCCGTAAATTTGTTCCGGAAGAATATTGGACTTTGGATGCAAAGTTTATTCCAAAAGGCTCAAGAAAAGCATTCCCGGCTTCTTTTTACGGAGATGTTGACGGCAAAATTAAAATTACCAATCAGGAACAAGCGGATAAAATTCTGGCAGAGTTGGAAGATGCGGAATATCAAGTGGTAAAAGTAAAAAAAGGTACCAGGAGAAAATCTCCTGCACCTCCGTTTATTACTTCTACTTTACAGCAGGAAGCTTCTCGCAAACTTGGCTTTCAGGCCAGAAGAACCATGAAAGTGGCACAGGAACTGTATGAAGGCGTTGAAGTAGCTGATATGGGTGCAGTTGGTTTGATTACGTATATGAGAACTGACTCTTTGCGTATTTCTGAAGATGCAGTCAAAGAAGCAGCCGATTATATTTTAGAACGCTGGGGTAAAAAGTATTTGCCCGATACTCCTCGTAAATTTAAAGTAAAAGCAAATGCACAAGACGGACACGAAGCCATTCGTCCAACTATGCCGAATTTGTCTCCTGACCAGGTAAAAGATAGTTTAACATCAGACCAATATAAACTGTATAAATTAATTTGGGAGCGTTTTATTGCCTGCCAAATGTCAAATTGTCTGCAAAGTACTACTCAAGCAGATATTCAGGCAAAAAATTATATTTTCAAAGCTTCCGGTTATACAGTTACATTTGACGGTTATACCGTATTATATGAAGAAGGTAAAGACGAAGAGGAAGAAGCAAAAGGCGCATTGCCTGTTTTGGAAAACGGTATGCCTTTGAAATGTAAAGAATTGGTTGGCAATCAACACTTCACACAGCCGCCCCCGCGTTATACAGAAGCTTCTTTAATTAAAGCTCTGGAAGAAAACGGAATTGGACGTCCTTCCACATATGCTACTACTATTTCTACCATTACATCAAGAGAATATGTCACAAGGGAAAATAAAACATTAAAGCCAACAGAACTTGGCGAAGTGATTACAAAATTAATGAAAGAGCATTTCCCGAAAATTGTGAACGTCAAATTTACTGCACAGGTAGAAAGTGAACTGGATGAGGTAGAACACGGTAAAGAAGAATGGACACAGCAGCTGCACACCTTTTATGATGAATTTTCGGATACACTAAAAAAAGCCAAAGAAGCAATGGATGGCGTAAAAATTCAATTAGAAGAAGATAAAACTGATATTATATGTGAATTGTGTGGTCGCCAAATGGTCGTAAAAACAGGCCGTTACGGAAGATTTATTGCGTGTCCCGGTTATCCTGAATGCAAGAATATCAAAAAGATTATCAATGAAACCGGTGCCGAATGTCCAAAATGCGGCGGTCGTGTGATTGTGAAAAAGACCAAAAAAGGCCGTGTGTTTTATGGATGTAAAGAGTATCCAAACTGTGACTTTGTTTCTTGGGACGAACCTTCTATGGAAAAATGTCCGCAGTGCGGAAAAACCTTGCTGAAGAAAAAAGGTAAAAAACCAAAATTATACTGTATCACACCGGATTGTGGGTACGAAAAAGTGGAGGAAGAATGAGCATTACAGTCATAGGAGCAGGATTAGCGGGATGTGAAGCTGCATGGCAGATTGCATCAAAAGGAGAGGCGGTTACGCTATATGAAATGAAACCGAAAAAATATTCTCCTGCTCATTCCAGTGAACAATTTGCAGAGTTGATTTGTTCCAATTCTTTCAAAGCAGATCGTGTAGAGAGTGCTGCGGGTTTGCTGAAAGAAGAAATGCGTCGGTTTCATTCTCTTCTGATGGAATGTGCGGATCAATGCCGCGTGCCGGCAGGCGGAGCGTTGGCGGTAGACCGTGACCGATTTTCCTCAATGGTTACAGAAAAAATTAAAAGCAATCCTCTAATAAAAGTTGTATCAGAGGAAGTCACAGAACTTCCCAAAGAAGGTATTACTGTAGTTGCAACCGGTCCGCTGACATCAGATACATTGGCGGAACAGATTGTATCTCTTTGCGGAGACAGCCTTAGTTTTTATGATGCGGCTGCGCCGATTGTAACAGCGGAAAGTCTTTCTATGGAAGAGTGCTTTACTGCGTCTCGTTACGATAAAGGAGAGGATGATGCCTATATCAACTGTCCCATGAATAAAGAGGAATACGAGGCATTTTACGAGGTTCTGGTATCGGCAGAACGTGCTCCGGTACATGACTTTGACGTCGCTAATCCCAAAGTATATGAAGGGTGTATGCCAATCGAAGTTTTGGCTCAGCGCGGAAAAGACACCATGCGCTACGGCCCCTTGAAGCCGGTTGGCTTAATCAATCCGAAAACAGGTCATCGTCCTTGGGCTGTAGTGCAGTTGCGCAGAGAAAATAGAGAAGGTACCCTTTATAATTTGGTTGGATTTCAGACTAATTTAAAATTTGGAGAACAAAAGCGTGTGTTTTCTATGATTCCCGGTTTGCAGCATGCAGAGTTTATGCGTTATGGAGTGATGCACCGTAACACGTTTTTAAATTCACCTGAGGTATTGAATCAGGATTTCAGTTTTAAACAAAATCCGAATTTATTCTTTGCGGGACAAATTACAGGGGTAGAAGGATACATGGAATCTGCCTCATCTGGCATTTTAGCCGGTATCAATGCGGTGAACCGAAAATACGGCACATCTGCACTGATTTTACCAAAGGAGACCATGATGGGTGCTTTAAGTGACCATGTGGCAAACAGTGTTTCAAAAAACTTTCAGCCTATGGGGGCAAATTTTGGTGTGCTGCCTGCACTAAGTGAGCATATCAAAGATAAAAAAGAGCGTTACGCTGCCTTGGCACAGCGTTCACTGAATCTATTGGAACAATATGTGTGAATTGAAGTAAAGGGTGTGCGAAAACATGAAAATAATCGTAGATGCATTTGGCGGAGACAATGCGCCTTTGGAAATTTTAAAGGCATGCGCCGAAGCTGTAACAGATTTTGATATTGATATTTTGTTAACAGGAGATCAGGATGAGATTCGTCGCGTAGCAAAAGAAAACAATATTTCGTTAAATCGTATGGAAATTATTCATGCGCCTAGCGTTATTACTATGGAAGATGAGCCTACAGAGATTACAAAAGGAAAATCTGATTCTTCCATGGCAGAAGGTTGCCGTCAATTGGTTGCAGGCAACGGAGATGCATTTATTTCAGCCGGAAACAGTGGTGCTTTGGTTGTGGGTGCTACCTTGTTGGTGAAAAGAATCAAAGGGATTAAACGTGTTGCGTTTGCACCGATTATGCCGAAGAGCAAAGGACATTTTATGCTATTGGATGCAGGTGCAAATAATGAATGCCGTCCTGAAATGTTACAGCAATTTGGTGTAATGGGTAGCATTTATATGGAAAAGGTAATGCACTTACATAATCCGCGTGTTGGACTTGCTAATATTGGCGGTGAAGAAAACAAAGGTACTCAAGTACAAGTAGATGCCTATCAGATGCTAAAAGCGTCAAAATTAAACTTTGTAGGTAATGTTGAAGGCAGAGCATTGCCTGTAGATGCCGCTGATGTCGTAGTTGCAGACGGTTTTACAGGGAATATGATTTTAAAAGTATACGAAGGCGTTGCAATGGTGCTCATGAGTAAAATAAAAGGTATTTTCACAAAGAGTACAAAAAATAAATTGGCTGCTTCTGTTGTTTTGAAAGATATGAAAGAGCTGAAAAAAATGTTTGATTATACAGAAGTTGGCGGTGCTCCTATTTTAGGAGCTTCCAAACCTGTATTTAAGGCACATGGCAGTGCAGATGCAAGAACCTTTAAAAGTGCAATTCGTTTGACCAAACAATATGTGGAATCCAATGTTGTTGGTTTAATTGCAGACAGTATTTCAGAATATCAAACAAAAGAAAATTCATAAATGTTACATGATGGGATATACCATTAAAAAATAGGAAAGGTAAGGTTTTCATGCTGCAAGAACTTGAGGATAAAATCGGCTATCACTTTAAAGACAAAAAATATTTGAAAACTGCATTAACACACTCGTCTTATGCAAATGAAAACAAAAAAGCAGGTCCAAGCAACGAGCGTTTAGAATTTTTGGGAGACTCGGTTTTGGGCGTTGTTGTGGCAGATTATCTGTTCAAGCAATGCCCCAATATGCCGGAAGGTGATTTAACCAAAACACGTGCATCTTTGGTCTGCGAAAAAGCGCTTTGTGGCTTTGCCACTCAAATTGGCGTAGGAAAACATTTATTATTGAGTAACGGAGAAAAAAATACCGGCGGGGATACCCGTCCTTCCATTTTGGCAGATGCCTTTGAAGCAATCATTGCGGCTATTTATATGGACGGCGGTATGGAGCAAGCGCGCTCTTTTATTTTGCGTTTTATTGAACCGGCCATTCAAACGCCAAAGCCAAAACCATTCAAAGATTATAAAACGATGCTTCAGGAAATAATCCAGCAAAATCCTGAGGAGCACTTAACATACGTATTAACCGGTGAAAGTGGACCTGACCATAATAAGCACTTTACGGTTGAAGTACACTTAAACAAAAATGTAATAGGTAAGGGTGGAGGAAGAAGTAAAAAAGATGCGGAACAACAGGCTGCCAGAGAAGCATTGGAGCTGATGGGATATTAAACACGGGAATATTGCAATTTTTGTTCCGCACAATGGATGTCCTCATCAATGCAGCTTTTGTAATCAAGTAAGCATTACGGGAATACAAAAGCAACCTACTCCACAAGATGTGATAAATGCAATACAGGCAGCTGTCAACAATAAAAGTCATAAAACTATGCAGTTGGAGCTTGCTTTTTTTGGTGGTAGTTTTACAGCACTGGACCATAATTATATGGTTTCACTGTTAGAGACGGCACAGCCGTTTGTAACAGGAGGAATCATAACGGGAATTCGTATTTCCACTCGTCCCGATGCAATTAATACGTCTATTTTGCAGTGCCTAAAGCAATATAGAGTAACAGCCATTGAGTTGGGGGCGCAAAGTATGCTGGATACCGTGTTAACTGCCAATCAGCGAGGACATACAGCACAGCAGGTAAGAGAGGCTTCTGCTCTTATTAAAGCATTTGGTTTTGAACTTGGACTTCAAATGATGACCGGATTGTATCAAGATACGGCTAAAGGAGCAAAACAAACAGCGATTGAAATCGCTAAGTGTAAACCGGATACGGTGCGCATTTATCCTACTGTAATCATGAGGCATACTTATTTGGGACAACTGTATGAGAGTGGAAAGTTTGATACGTTATCTTTAGAGGAAACAATTGACCTATGCAGTGAACTGCTTGCATTTTTTGAACAAGAACATATTAGAGTCATTCGTTTGGGACTGCACAGTTCTCCCGAATTGGAGCAAGACCGTTTGGCAGGACCTTGGCATCCTGCATTGAGAGAACTTTGCGAAAGCAGAAGGTATCGTACTGCTATTTTACAAGATTTGGAACATTCTTTCGTAACAGGAAAAAATATCGAACTGTTGATTCATCCAAAGGATTATTCCAAAGCGATAGGGCAAAAGAAGAGTAATTTGCAATTTTTTACTTCCATAGGTTATCATATAGAGATAAAAACAAATGAGACGATACAGAGAAATCGTTTTTTATTAGCATATGCAGGCAATGAGTAGAAAGGAGTGGAAGTTTGCGGTTAAAGTCATTAGAAATTCACGGATTTAAAACGTTTCCTGACCGAACCAAATTGACTTTTCATCATGGATTTACTGCTGTGGTTGGTCCAAACGGAAGCGGAAAAAGTAATATTAGTGACGCAATCCGCTGGGTTTTGGGAGAGCAATCTACTAAAAATCTACGCTGTTCCAAAATGGAAGATATTGTGTTTAGTGGAACTACAAGCCGTAAAGCCCATGGTTATGCGGAAGTGACCATGACCATTGAAAATCAAAATCGTGAACTTCCCTTTGATGGTGATTTGGTTTCCATTACACGTCGTTATTATCGTTCCGGTGACGGTGAATATTTAATTAATAATGCTACTGTGCGACTAAAAGATATTCACGAACTGTTTATGGATACCGGTCTTGGCCGTGACGGTTATTCTGTCATCGGACAAGGTAAAATCGACAGCATTGTATCTGCCCGTTCGGAAGATCGCCGCGAAATTTTTGAAGAGGCGGCAGGTATCTCCAGATACCGTTACCGCAAAGAAGAATCCGAGCGAAAATTATTTCAGGCGGAAGAAAACTTGGTGCGTCTGCATGACATTGTTTCTGAATTGGAAGACAGGGTAGAACCTCTGCGCATACAGTCGGAAAAAGCCAAGAGTTATCTGGAATTTTATGAAGAAAAACGGAATCTTGAAATCGGTCTTTGGCTCAATACACTGGAGCGTTCCGGTAATGTATTACGTGAACAGGAAGAAAAAACTGCAATTGCGCGAAATCAGGAAGAGCAAGTTTCTGAACAACTGGAAGAAATCAGCCGCGAAATTGAGATGAGTTTTAATCGTGCTAACAGTTATACGGTACAAATGGATGAAATACGTACCAAAACATCTCAGGCAGAAGCGCTTGCAGCACGTAAGGAAGGCGAAATATCCGTTTTAGAAAATGATATGCTTCATAACAACCAAAGCATTGAGCGTATCAAAAAAGAGTTAGATTTGGCTTCTTTATCACATCAATCATCCGAACAAGAGTTGATTTTTAAAAAAGATAAACTAAAAAAAACTGAGGAACTATGTGTAAAAAATCTAAGAGAACAGCAGTCTTATATAGAAAAGTTGGAATCAATCAGGAACAATATGAATCAATCGGATTCCGAAATTGCACAAGCAACGCAAAAGTTACATAATTTAACAGAGAAAAGCTCAGAGATAAAATTGCAGCAAATGGTTGCGGATTCAGAGATGAGTCAGGCAGAAGAAAGAAAAGATACACATGTACAGCAAGCAAACGCTTATCAAGCGCAAATAGAGAAGTTAAAATCGGAAGCACTTGATTACAATTATATGTTGACCGATGCGAAAGCACAGTTAGAGTCTATGGCTCAAGAGATTGAAACTTGCCAACAGCATTATCAAGACTGCCGCAAACAGCTGGAACAGGAAAAACAAACTGCCGACCGTATTTTGTTGGACATTAATGAACAGAGTAGAAAAGTCAAATTTTTAGAGAACTTGGAAAGCGGCTTAGAAGGTTTTCATCATTCCGTCAAGGCGGTGATGAATCAAGCTGCAAACGGTCATTTAAAAGGGATCCACGGTCCTGTGTCCCGTTTGATAGAAGTACCGAAACAATATGCCGTTGCCATAGAAACTGCATTAGCAGCTTCTATGCAGCATATTGTAGTTGGAAATGAGCAAGATGCCAAACAGGCAATTCTCTTTTTGAAACAGAAAGAAAAAGGCAGAGCGACATTTTTACCTATGTCTACCATAAAGGCAAATAGGCTGACTGAATCGGGACTGGAAACCTGTGAGGGATTCATTGGCATTGCGGAAGATTTATGTCAGTGCGATGCGCAATATCGCAGTGTCTTACAATCTTTGCTGGGACGTATTGTAGTAGCGCAAGATTTAGATGCTGCCACTCAGATTGCCAAACGATTTCATTATCGATTTCGTGTTGTGACATTAGATGGACAAGTGGTCAATGCGGGCGGTTCTATGACCGGCGGTTCTCAAGCACGCAGTGCAGGGCTATTAAGCCGCAGTGCTGATATTGCACAGGGAAAAGAAAAAATTGCCGTTTTGGAACAGCAGGCTGCAAAAGCCAAAGAAACGTTTCAGGCAACCGTACAGCGTACAGCCAAAGCAGAGCAGGCAATTGAACATGCCAAAAATGTGTTGTATCAAAGACGGGAAGAGACTGTACAGATACAAGCAGAGTATAACCGGGTTCAGAATGAACGAAAATCCCTGGAGGAAGCGTTACATCAGTTGCAGTTAGAACAAGAGCAGTTTTCCCACCAATTAGAACAGCAAAGGCAAATAAAAGAAGACACAGCGGCACAATTATCCAAGATAACAAATGAGATTACAGCTGTACAAACATGGCTAACTCAATTAACAGGCAGCAAAGAATCTTTCGGTATGGAAAGTCAGTTGCTAAATGAACAATTACAAGAACTGCGTGTGGCAGGAGTTGCAATTGAAAAAGAAAAAGAAGCCCTTCAAAAAGAGTTGGAAGACTTACGTCAAAATCGATTGAATTACGACCATAAAGCGGAAGTGCTGAACAGTGAAATTCGTGCAGTGACAGGCGCAAATCAATTGGTAGAAAAGCAGATTTCTTCTTTCAAAGAAGAGGTAACTTCTTTGCGTGAGCAGGCAAAATCTTCAAAAGAAACCATTGCTAAATTAACAGAAGAGCGTTTGAAGACCGAACAGCATTGCGCGCGATTGAGAGCGCAGGAACGTGAAAAATCTGTAGAGCGTGAAAATTTAGGCAGAGAACTGGCTCGTTTGGAAGAAAGAAAAGCCAATCTACAAAAAGAGTATGATGGTATCATCACAAAATTATGGGAAGAATATGAGTTAACCAGGCGTGAGGCACAGGCACTTAATATTCAAATAGAGGACGCAGGAAAAGCACAGCGTAGATTAAATGAATTGAAAGCAAAAATAAAAGCGTTGGGTACGGTAAATGTAGCTGCCATTGAGGAATATCAAGAAGTATCCGAACGTTATGAATTCTTAACCTCCCAAATTGCAGATGTAGAGAAATCACGCAATGAACTGAGAAAATTAATTCACGATTTAACGCATCAAATGAAAGAAGTATTTCTGGAAAGATTTGAACAAATCAATACAAATTTCAAAGAAACATTTCAAACACTGTTTGGTGGGGGAAAAGCCAATTTGGAATTGTTAGATACTGATAATGTATTAGAAAGCGGTATCGGCATTATGGTACATCCTCCGGGCAAAATTGTAACAAACATTGAATTATTGTCCGGTGGTGAGAAGGCATTGGTTGCCATTGCGCTGTATTTTGCTATTATGAAGGTAAACCCTCCGCCGTTTTGTATTTTAGATGAAATAGAAGCGGCATTGGATGATGTAAACGTATCAAGGTTTGCTTCTTATTTGCGCAAAATGAATGATAACACACAATTTGTCACCATTACACACCGCCGAGGTACCATGGAAGAAGCGGATGTTTTATATGGCGTTACCATGCAGGATCAGGGTGTATCTAAATTGCTAGAGTTAGATATCAGTGAAATTGAAGAAAAATTAGGTTTATAATAGTTTAAATCAGGAGGAGATGAGCTTATGGGTTTTTTTAGTAAAATCAAACAAGGGTTGAAGAAAACAAGAGAGAGCATTTCGGGTTCAATTGGTTCTATGCTCAATTCCTTTACAAAAATTGATGAGGAATTGTTTGAAGAATTGGAAGAGCTTCTAGTCATGGGAGACGTAGGTATGCCCACGGCTGAAAAAATTTGTGCGGAGTTAAGAACTCGTGTGAAAGAAGAGGGCGTCACCGATCCACAGTTGATTATGGGTATGATTCAAGACATTGTTGCAGAGATGATTCGTGGCGATGAGGAGTTGCATATTCAAACAAAACCATCTATTATATTAGTAATTGGAGTTAACGGTGTAGGTAAAACCACAACCATTGGTAAAATGGCACTGCGTTTGCAAAAAGAAGGCAAAAAAGTAATCTTGGGCGCTGCTGACACATTCCGTGCTGCTGCTATTGAGCAGCTGGAGGTTTGGGCAAACCGCGCGCAAGTAGAAATGGTTAAACGCGATGAGGGTTCTGACCCTGCTTCTGTTGTGTTTGACACCATTGCAAAGGCAAAATCAGTTGGAGCAGATGTAATCATTTGCGATACAGCAGGCCGCTTGCACAATAAGAAGAATTTAATGGACGAATTGGCAAAAATCAGCCGTATCATTGACAGAGAACTTCCGGACTGCGACAAAGAAGTATTGCTTGTTTTGGATGCAACCACAGGACAAAATGCAGTGAATCAGGCAAGGGAGTTTAAAAATGCCGCCGGTATTTCGGGCATTGTGCTGACAAAATTGGACGGTACAGCAAAAGGCGGCGTGGTGCTTGCTATTCGTGAAGAATTGCAGTTGCCTGTAAAATTCATCGGTGTAGGTGAAAAAATACAGGATCTTCAACCATTTGATGCCCATGCATTCGCTGCAGCATTATTTGAAAAAAGAAATGATGATGAGCCGGAAGCAGATGAGGGTGAAGACGAAGAAGATTTTGACGATTTTTATAAGGATTAACATTTATGAAATTTATTATAGCAACTCATAATGAAAAGAAATTGGCGGAAATGGAACGTATTTTGAATCCTATTGGCATTGAGGTTTCTACTACACAGCTGCAAGAAGTAGACGAAATAGGAACAACCTTTGCTGAAAATGCATATCTAAAGGCAAGCGCTGCGTGTAAAGAAACAGGCTTACCGGCCATTGCAGATGATTCTGGGTTGGCAGTAGATGCCTTAAATGGTGCCCCAGGAATTTACTCTGCCAGATATGCAGGTGAACATGCCACAGATCTGCAAAAAATGGAAAAACTGTTGTGTGAATTAAAAGATGTACCAAAAGAAAAACGGACTGCTCGGTTTGTATGTTCCATTTGCTGTGTATTTCCAAACGGAGATTGTATTACAGCAGAAGGAACTTGTGAAGGTAATATTGCATTTGAATTGACAGGTGACGGAGGATTTGGTTATGACCCAATCTTTTTGGTAGGGGAACAATCTTTCGCTCAATTGTCCGATGTGGAAAAAGACCGTATCAGCCACAGAGGAAAAGCGCTTATGCTGTTTTCTCAAAAATTACAAAAGTATTTGAATAATGAATAAAGGAGCATACCATGCTAACAAGTAAACAACGCGCTTATTTGCGTGCTATGGCAAATTCTATCGAAACTATTTTGATGGTTGGAAAAGGCGGCATTAGCGACGACATTGTGAAACAAGCAAATGATGCGTTGAAAGCAAGAGAATTGATTAAAGGAAAAGTGCTGGAGACAGCGCCACATTCTCCGCGGGATACAGCAGAAGAAATTGCAGAAAAAACAAAGTCTGATGTAATTCAGGTGATTGGTACAAAATTTATATTGTACCGTAAAAATCAGCAAGACCCTAAAATTGTTTTACCGAAATCCAAGAAAAAGTCATAGATTGGTTGTGATGTGCTGTTATGCAGAAAATTGCAATTTTGGGCGGTACGTTTAATCCAATTCATAACGGTCATTTGCATTTGGTCAAACGGTTTTCTGAAAAAATAGGATTTGACCGTGTAATTTTGATTCCGACCAAAGTACCTACTCATAAGGGAGAAGAACATTTGGTAGATGCAGCACATCGTGTTTGTATGTGTAGATTAGCGGCAAAGGAATACGGCTATGAAGTTTCCGATATGGAAGTGCAAAGAGAAACTCCCAGCTATACGGTATTGACTTTGGAAGCATTAAAGCATAAATTTCCCAACGATATGCTATATTTTATTACAGGAGAGGATATGTTTTTATCTTTGCTGAAATGGAATAATCCTGACCGTATTTTTCAATTGGCAACCATTTGTTCCGCTCCTCGAAGTATAGGGGGAATGGAAAAAATGGAGCAATATGCCCGGATTTTGAAAATGCACGGTGCAAATACGATACTGGCTAATATTGATTTTTTACCCATATCATCTACATTGGTCAGAACTGCATGGAAAAATGGAGAGGATATTTCCAGCTTGGTTCCGGCAGCCGTTGTGAATTATATGAAACAGTATGATTTATATAAGGAGTAAGTTTATGGATTCAAAACAATATAAAGAGGTCATCCGTCCGTTTTTGTCAGATAAACGTTTTCGCCACTCTGTTTATGTTGCAGAGGAATGTATTGCATTGGCAAGCAAATATGGTGTAGATGAAAAAAAGGCGGAAACAGTCGGAATTTTACACGATATTATGAAAGAGCTTCCAAAAGAAGAACAATTGAAAATGATGGAGGACTCTGGTATAATACTCACTGATGAAGAGCGAGATGCACCAAAGCTTTGGCATGCAAAATGCGGCTATTTGTATATGAAGAAAGTATTGCATATCGAAGATGAAGAAATGCTTCATGCGGTACTGTACCATACAACTGCACGCGCTCAAATGACCCAGTTGGATAAAGTGTTGTTTGTAGCGGATTTTATCTCAATGGATCGTGATTACGAAGGCGTAGAAAAATTACGAGATTTAGCCAGAGACAGTCTTGATAAAGCTGTACTGGAAGGCTTAATCTTTTCTATTCAGGATTTAACATCTACACATAAAACCGTACATCCAGACAGTGTAGCGGCATATAACTGGGCAATTAAACACTTTGACGTATAATCGATACGATGATAGTCCCTGTCCATAAAGCGGCAGATATCACTTATCATTTCAGAGAGAGTTGTAAACTTCTATTGAAATGATAAGGAGACAATGTTTTCATCGCAGTTGCAATCGTTTGCAAACTCCATTTGAGCAAACTTAATGGAACGTTGCTTCGATTTAAAATTTATCTGAATGAATGCAATTTTCTATCCGGCAAAAGAAAATTGCTGAAAAGTGATATTTGCCGGAGAAATGGTGGAAGTGCATGACATCTTTAGAATTAGCAAAAGAAGCGGCAAAATATTTAAGTAACAAAAAAGCAGAAGAAATTAAAATTGTAAAAATTGAAGACATTTCTTCCCTGACAGATTATTTTGTATTTGCAACCGGTACCAGTAATACCCATGTAAATGCATTGGCAGATGAATTGGAAGTCGGCCTGAAATCGGTAGGTATTATGCCTGACCATATGGAAGGTTACAGAGCGAATTCCTGGGTGTTAATGGATTACAACAGTGTAATTGTTCATATCTTTACACCGGAATCTCGTGAATTTTATGACCTTGACCGTTTATGGCAGGACGGAGAATCTATTGATATGAGCTTTTTAAATTAGGGGGAAATTCTGTGAAGTACGAACATCAACCATTAGAAGAAAAATGGCATAAAAAATGGGAAGAAGCAGGGGTTTTTCATGCTTCCAACCAATCAGACAAAGAGAAATATTATGCACTGATCGAGTTCCCGTATCCGTCCGGACAAGGATTGCATGTGGGACATCCGCGTTCATACACTGCAATTGATATTATTGCAAGAAAGCGCCGTATGCAGGGCTATAATGTGTTGTATCCGATAGGATGGGATGCATTTGGTTTGCCTACTGAAAACTTTGCAATCAAACATCATGTGCATCCCAAAATTGTAACAGAACAGAATATTGCGCGTTTTAAACAGCAATTGATTTCTTTGGGTATTTCTTTTGATTGGTCTCGTGAAATTAACACTACCGACCCTGAATATTATAAATGGACACAATGGATTTTCCTCCAGTTATTTCAGCATGGTCTTGCCTATAAGAAAGAGATGGCAGTAAACTGGTGTACTTCTTGTAAGTGTGTGCTTGCAAATGAAGAAGTGGTAAACGGTGGTTGTGAGCGCTGCGGAAGTGAGGTTGTGCGTAAGACAAAATCTCAATGGATGCTAAAAATTACTGAATACGCACAACGCTTGATTGATGATTTGGATTTGGTAGACTATCCTGAACGTGTAAAAGCACAGCAAAGAAATTGGATTGGACGCTCTACCGGCGTACAAGCCAAATTTGCTACCACAGCAGGAGATACGGTAGAGATTTATACCACTCGTCCGGATACCATGTATGGCGTTACATATATGGTTATCTCTCCGGAACATCCTTTGATTGAAACTTGGAAAGATAAACTTTCTAACATGGATGAAATCCGTGCTTATCAGGAGGCGGCAGCGAAAAAATCTGATTTTGAACGTACAGAAGTTGCCAAAGAAAAAACAGGTGTGGAATTAAAGGGCGTAAAAGGTATCAATCCTTTAACACAAAAAGAAATTCCAATTTTTGTTTCCGATTATGTTCTGGTTTCTTATGGTACAGGTGCTATTATGGCTGTTCCGGGTCATGATGAACGTGACTGGGAATTTGCGAAAAAATTCAATCTTCCGATTGTTGAGGTTGTAAAAGGTGGCGACGTACAAAAAGAACCATTTACTGAAAATCAAAACGGTACAATGGTGAATTCCGATATTTTAAACGGTTTGACCGTTGAGGAAGCAAAGAAAAAAATTACAACATACCTAGAAGAAAAAGGCATTGGCTATACAAAGGTGAACTTTAAATTGCGCGACTGGGTTTTCTCACGTCAACGTTATTGGGGTGAACCAATTCCGATTGTACATTGCGAGAAATGCGGACAAGTTGCAGTTCCTCAGGAGCAATTACCTTTGGAATTGCCTGATGTAGATTCTTACGAACCAACAGATAACGGAGAATCTCCTCTTGCAAAAATGACAGATTGGGTCAATACTACTTGTCCAAAATGCGGTGGTCCTGCAAAGCGTGAAACAGATACTATGCCTCAATGGGCAGGTTCTTCTTGGTATTTCCTTCGCTATATGGATCCGCATAACAACAATGCTTTGGCGAGCACAGAAGCTTTAAAATATTGGGCTCCGGTTGATTGGTATAATGGTGGTATGGAACATACCACTTTGCACTTGTTATACAGCCGTTTTTGGAATAAATTCCTTTATGATATTGGAATTGCTCCAACAAAAGAGCCGTATGCGAAACGTACCAGCCATGGCATGATTTTAGGTGAAAACGGCGAAAAAATGAGTAAATCTCGTGGTAATGTTGTCAATCCGGATGATATTATAAATGAATATGGTGCAGATACCATGCGTTTATATGAAATGTTCATTGGCGACTTTGAAAAAGCAGCTCCTTGGAGTACGGCAAGTATTAAAGGATGCAGACGTTTTCTGGAGCGTTTTTGGAATTTACAAGATATCATGACATCAGAAGAAGGTCTTAGTCCAAAATTAGAGGCTTCTTTCCATAGAGCGATTAAGAAGATTGGTGAAGATATTGAAGCTTTAAAATTCAATACCGCCATTGCAACATTAATGGCTTTATTGAATGATATTTATGATATAGGTTCTGTAACTAAAGGTGAGTTAAGATTATTTACTATGTTATTGAATATGTTTGCGCCTCACATCTGTGAAGAAGTATGGGAGCAATCTCAGTTAGGTGACGGTATGGTTTGTCAGCAACCATGGCCGGAATATGATGAGAGTAAATGTGTAGATAAAACTATTGAAATTGCAGTTCAGGTATGCGGAAAAATTCGTTGCAGACTAGAAGTTGCAGCAGATATTGATGCAGAAAGTGCAATTGCAGCTGCAAAGGCAGAAACAAAAGTAGCGGCAGAACTTTCAGGCAAACAAATTATAAAAGAAATTTATGTACCGGGTAAACTAGTAAATATTGTAGCAAAATAACAAACAGGCACTTCGTTTTGAAGTGCCTGTTTGCTTTTTATCGATATGGGATGTATTTTGTAAAAACAAAAGACCGAATCTTGCGATTCGGTATCACCTTTGTTAGCATTTTTCATTGATTAAATAGGGGGAATCAATGAGTCAATGATGCTATTTCCTTGATTGTGTTTATAGTATACCTTTTTTATCTTGATAAGGTGTGACTTAATTGTGAACAGATTAGTATAAATTTGTAAATTGTTCTATTTTAAATTTGAAAATAGAATTAAAGATAGTTTATTTCTTACTTTATCACATGATAAAAACAAGAATAATCTATAAAATCTCAAAATAAAAAATTTATGAGAAATCAGTATGTCCAAAAGGGTTTTAACCATAGAAAAAAGAGAATTAGCGCCCAGAATATACAAACAACAGGGGGGATTATCATAAATTTTTTGTGTTTTGTTTTATGGCGAATGACCAACATTGTGAGATACATCAAAGGTGCGCCTCCCAATATGGCGGTTAAAAGTAATGTGCGTTCAGATATACGATGGTAATATTGTTTTTGTATTGCTCTCCGTTTATCAATGGTAGTTATACTCATTGCAGCTATATTCATAATGACCAAATAAGTGATGAGAGTTATCCAAAAAAATTTCATTTTTCTTCTCCAAGTTTCATCTTTTACGAATATTTTAGACGAAGCGGTATTATCAATATATCAAAGGGATTTGTCCTTATTCTGAATATCTTAAAATGATTGCCGAATTGTAATATAAGGGGAATGTGCTTTGATTAAGTTAATGAAAAATTATCCAAAGATAACAGCAGCTATTGTGTTGGTTTTCGTATTGGTTGTCTCTATTATGGTAAAACAATTGGTACCTCTTTTTGTGAACAATGAGGGACAGACGTCATCTTCACAAATAAGTAGTATTGCAACAGAACAAACTGTCAGCCACATAGCGGAAGAAGAGGAAGAAATGAGAGCGGTATGGGTACCATTTATGAGTTTAACTATGAGCAGTGAAAATGATAAAAGTGAGGCTGACTTCCAAAAGAAATTTGATAAAATTGTAAAAACATCAAAAGAAAAAGGAATGAACACACTGATTGTTCAGGTAAGACCATTTGGAGATGCGTTTTATCGTTCTTCTTTATTTCCATGGTCACATCTTTTAACAGGCACACAAGGGCAAGATCCGGGCTATGATCCTTTGAAATATATGGTGAAAACAGCACATGAAAATGGTTTGGAAATCCATGCATGGGTGAATCCGCTTAGAATTCAGCTTAATACCAACCCAAGTGAATTGGCAGAGAATCATCCTTATACACAATGGAGCAAAGATGAATCAAGAAAAAGATGGATAGTAGAGTATGAAAATGGGAAATATTTTAATCCTGCATATGCGGAAGTAAGAAAGTATATTGCAGACGGCGTTAAAGAGATTGTTCAAAATTATGATGTAGATGGAATTCAATTTGATGATTATTTTTATCCAACACAGGACGGTGTCTTTGATCAAGCGGAATACGATGCCTATAAAGAAGAAGCAAGCCAAAACGGCGTTCCTATGGAATTACTGGAATGGAGGCAGGCAAATATTAACGCTATGGTTTCCCAAGTATATGCAGAAGTCAAACAAACAAAACCGGAAGTTGTATTTGGAATTTCTCCACAAGGCAATTTACAGAATTGCTTAAATATGGGTGCCGATGTCCGAACATGGTGCAGTACACAAGGGTATATTGATTACATCTGTCCTCAATTATATGTAAATTTTGAACATCAAGTACTGCCGTTTGGTTCAGCAGTAAAAGAATGGAGGAATGTGGTTACCAACCCATCCGTTAGCTTATATTTTGGTTTAGGACTATATAAAGCAGGATCCGATGTGGACGGAGGTACGTGGCAGAAATCGAATACAATTATAGCAGACCAAATTCAGGCGGGGAGAGAAGCGAATGGGAACGGATTTATGTTTTATTCTTATGATTACCTAAATCATGAGCAGACAGAACAAGAAGTACAGAATGCAGTAAAATTATTAAATTGAAAGAAATTACTTTATATAAAAAGGACTTTTCTAAGTGAAAGTCCTTTTTTCGTGGTATTTATAATTTGATATGTGATATAGTGAAGATGGTATTCATATAGTTGTCGGCATTCCGTAACAGTCATTTTCATTTGCTTTTGTAATCTGTACTGCAACAAGTTGACCACATAGGTTCTTATCTGAATGAAATTGAACAGGTGTATAGTTTGCAGTATAACCTTCATATAACTTAGGACTTATTTCGCGTTCTACCAGAACATCCTGTGTTGTATTGCATTGCTGATTTAAAAAAGCTTGCTTTGTTTGGTTGGTTACGTGTATCATTTGTTTGCTGCGCATCTCTTTTACTTTTTTGGTGATTTGATTTGGTGCATTACAGGCTTTTGTTCCGGGACGCTGAGAATATGCAAATACATGAACTTTCGAAAAAGAAATTTCTTTTGCAAATTCCAAAGATTGCAGAAATTCTTCTTCTGTTTCGCCTGGGAACCCAACCATAATGTCGGTGGTAATTGCAGCATTGTCAAATGCGTTACGAAGATTTTGAACAATGGTTCTGTATTCCTCGGTCGTGTAATGACGGTTCATACGCTTTAAAGTTTCATCGCAACCGCTTTGTAATGACAAGTGAAATTGCGGACAAAGTTTTTGCTGTTTGGAAAGACGGATAATGACATCTTCACTGAGCTGTTCAGGTTCTAGGGAGCCCAAACGTACGCGCTCAATTCCGTTTATGGCGCAAACTGCTTCCACAGCGTCACAAAGATGTAAGTTGATATCTTGTCCAAATGCAGAAAGATTGATTCCAGTCAGAACAATTTCTTTATATCCTTTTTCAGATAATAGAGTTACTTCTGAAATCAAATCGTCTAATGGTTTTGAGCGCACCCTTCCTCTTGCATAAGGAATAATGCAGTAAGAACAAAAACGATTGCATCCGTCTTGAATTTTAATAAAAGCACGGGTACGCTCATAAAAATTTTCTACGGACATACTTTCAAATTTTTCTGTTGTTTGGTGGGGGACAATATCAATGATACGTTGACGCGTAGACAAATATTGCAAAATATGGGTTAGTAAAGAAGAACGATTGCTGTTGCCAAGCACAATATCTGCATCGGTCAGGTCTTCAGCCAGTTCAGGGAAGGCCTGCGGCATACAGCCGGTTAATACGATAACCGCATGCGGATGCTCTCGGCGAGCTTTATGAAGTGTCTGTTTTACTTTGTGGTCACTGGTAGAAGTAACAGTACAGGAGTTTAGTAAAATAATATCAGCATCTTCACCTGCTTGACATGCGGAAAAACCACCCTGGAGCAATTGGTTTAGCATAGCTTGTGTTTCATATTGATTTACTTTACAGCCTAATGTGATAGTAGAAACTTTCATGGATACCTCTCAATTTTCTTTTGATGTGCGTTGTTGGTCAATAAAATGAAACAATATATGGCAACTATGCATATTGATTCTATTTCATTTTAATGATAATATGGTTAAAAGAACAGTTTGCCTAGAATGAATATACATGTTTATGGAGGGTCATTATGGAAACAGCAACAATTTTATTGGATAATGGCGACAAAGTAAATAGATTTGTAACTGCGATGAGCAAATACCGCTGTCCCATTCACCTTACGACAAAGCGTTATAAGGTTGATGCAAAATCTTTAATCGGTATTTTTGGTATGGATTTAACAAAACCACTTACCGTAGAAATAGGAACGCCCAACCACCAAGTGGAGCAGGAGCAGATAGATGCGGTGTTACAAGATTTAGAAGAATTTGCAGTGTCCGCTGCATTATAATTGGCAGGAGTATCTATTTACTCCTGCTATTTTTATGCCTGTTGTTCTAATTCCTCGCTTAGCTCACTCCAAGTAATCAAAAGTTGCTCGCTTTCTTCTTTGAGTATATGCATTTGTTCAGTAATTTCAACAGCTGCTTGATAATCGCTGGCAATTTCAGGTTGAAGCAATGTCTGTTCCAATCTTGCGATTTCTTGCTCCAGCTGTTCAATTTTTTCCTCCGTACGTTTCAAAGCAGTTCTTTTTTTACGGAGTTCAGACTCCCGTTCTTTGCGCAGTTTATAATCGTTTACTTTAGGAGTAACGATTTCCTGTTTTTGTTGCTGAGTTTTTTGTTTCTCTAAATAGGTGTCATAATTACCAATATATTGTTCAATTCCGTTTGGAGTAAGTGCATAAATTTTATCCGCCAGTTTATTGATAAAATAGCGGTCGTGAGAGATGATAAGCAATGTGCCTTCGTAGGATTGTAATGCAGATTCCAGTGCTTCACACGATTGAATATCCAGATGGTTGGTAGGTTCGTCCAGCATTAAAAAATTTGCTTTTGAAAGCATGAGAATCAGAAGCAAGACACGAGCACGTTCACCGCCGCTTAATGCGGAAATCGGTTTGAATACATCATCACCAAAAAATAGGAATGCAGCCAATCCGCAACGTAATTCTGTTTGTGTCATGGAAGGGTATCTATCCCAAACTTCATCCAACACAGTTTTATCTTCATGTAATCCGGCTTGAATTTGGTCATAATATCCTGTTTCAATATCAGAACCAAATTGAATAGTACCGCTGTTCGGAGATTGCATACCTAATAATGTGCGGAACAGTGATGTTTTACCGCATCCGTTGGGGCCGATTAAAAAGATGCGCTCCTTACGATGAATGTCCATGGTAATATGCTCAAAAACCGGTTTTGAATCGTAAGATAGCGAAATATCTTTTACGCTTAACACGTCATTACCACCTCGCTTATGAATATCAAAGTGAAACTCCATTGTTGCTAATTCATCAGCAGGTTTTTCTAAGGTGCTTTCCAAACGCTCTATCATTTTTAGTTTGCTTTCAGCTGTTTTTATGTTGCGTTCACGATTCCAGCGTCGTTGTTGCTCTACAATCCCATAAATCCGGTCAATTTCTTTTTTGGTATTATCATAATTACGTTGCACGGTTAAATTGTGTTCGGCTTTTAATTTTAAATAGGTGCTGTAATTTCCTTTGTATATGGTGAGTTTGCCATGTTCAAGTTCAAAAGTACGGTTGGTAATACGGTCTAAAAAATAACGGTCGTGGGAAATAACAAAGACAGCGCCTTTGTAAGATCGTAAAAAATCCTCTAGCCATTGGACTGAAGAAATGTCCAGATGGTTAGTCGGTTCATCTAATAACAATAAATTTGCTTCAGACAATAGTAGCTTGGCTAACTGCAATTTTGCTTTTTGTCCGCCGCTTAGGGACATTACAGGCATTGCCATTTGTTCATCACTAAAGCCCAAACCGAGCAGTGTAGAACGGGTACGTCCTCGAAAGGTAAGCCCACCCTTATGTAGAAAGGCATCGTTTAAAGCTGCGTGTTGTTCAATCAAATCACCCAGTTCGTTCGATGCGCTTTGTAATTGTTGATTTAAATATTCCAGCTTTTGTTCCATGTCAAGTAAAGGGGAGAATACGCTTAATACTTCAGAATAAGCGCTGATGTCGGAATCACGGCAGACATGTTGTTCCATATAACCGATATTGGTTTGTTTGGATTGAGCCATAGTTCCGTTATCAGGGGTTAACGAGCCGGTCAGCAGCCGAAACAGAGTTGTTTTTCCGCCTCCGTTTACACCTACCAAACCAATTCTTTCGTTTTCTTGTATTTCAAAAGAAACACCGCTGAATATTGTGTCTGTACCATATGATTTTTCTAAACCGCTTACGCTTAATAATGCCATTATTTTCCCTCATTACTTTGGTGTGTTAATTTTTATTATTATAATAAAGATTGGCAATGAAATCAAGGGAAGAGGGACATAACAGAACTTATAGATAGGTTTTCCACATATCGATGTAAGCCTGACTGCTTTCTATAAATTCTTCTGCGATTTTTTTTTCGTTTGCTTTCGGTTTTTCTAACTCATTTAACTTTTTGGTCATATCAATAATTCCCATGGTTGTGCCGTTAATCATCATTTCGGCAATGTGTTGTTCTGAAGAATCCAGCAGCGTATTCATTTGAATGGAACCCCAAAGCATCGTTTGATCCATCATTTTTTCTTTACTTGGTGTAACATTATATTCAGCCATTGCTTCATTGGCTTTTGCCTGTAATTTTTGATATTCTGAGCACTGGTCTTTTAATTGTTTTTTCAATTCCTCCTGTTTTATCTTGGGCAAAAGAATGTGAATAGCGTCTATGCCCATTTTAGATGCTTTCGATACTTCGTTTAATAAATTAGTATTTTCGTGATGCATATATATACCTCCACAATATGATTTTTATAGTTTGCGGAGATTTTTTGGATTTATGTATCTTTTTTTGAAATATAAAAAAGCACATATTATCATGATAATATGTGCTACTTCAATATTATATTTGTATTGTTATATTATAGTTCTATTACTTCCAAATCATCAGGAATATAAAGGTTGCCTTGATAATATTGCTTTCCTTCTGCTGTATATAGCTCTTTTCTATTTTTTATATTTTTATCTTCCGTATGATATAACAGCAAATTTTTTACGTTCATTTTGTTTGCTAATTCGCAGGCGTCTTTTACAGTAGAGTGATGTTTTTGATAAGGCGAAAAAATATCTGCCTGTGAGTATAAGCAGAACGCTTCATGTAAAAGCCATTTACTATTTTCCACGTATTGACGTTCGCTTTCATGATACGGTTCATCTCCGCAGCAAGTCAATTTTTCCCCATGGTCTAATTCAATACAAAAGCCAAATTGTTTTGCTTTTGTTGAGTGGATATCAAAAAATGTTATCTTTCTGTTTAGAATCATGTGTTCTTCTTTGTCGGTTACAGTAATTAAGTGCAGCTTGTTACCGATAAAACGTGTTTCCTTTTTATCCAGAAGTTGATCTGCCATATCTATGAGAAGGGATACAACTTCTTCATGTGCATAAATATTAGCTTCTCCCGAGTAGTTGCCACGATTCATATTTTGGCATATCATACGCAGCATCCAAATAATTCCTAATAAATGATCAATGTGTTTATGTGTAACAAATATATCTTTTACTTGTGTCCATGGAATTCCGGCATTCTTAAGTTGACGCAAGAGTGTATTTCCACCACCACCATCTACTAAAAAATAATTGTTATTATCACTCAGTACAAAACAAGTGTTATAACATTCCGTTACCACTGCATTTCCTGTTCCTAACATTGTAATTTTCATATTTTATAATAACTCCTTAGTGTCAAATTAAAATATGTTTTTATCTTATCATAGCTTTACTCTGAAGTCATCTTTTTTATAGTTTGTTCATAAGAAGCTATTATTAGATATTATATATCTTTATGCTCAAATGAGGGAATACTATTTTGGCAAAATTTAAAATTGATTTATCTCTGTTATAACCACATAGCAGAGACAAAATTAAAAATTTTGATTGTTATGAGAACGTTTTAGCGTTTAAAAGTTAAAAATTGCAACGCAATTTTTTCTATGCTATAACAACCTAGCAACAGCAACAAAACTAAAGTTTTGTCTGTTGACAAGAACGTTTTAACATTTATAGGTTAGAAATTGTGTAACAATTTCTTTTATGTTATAATAACAGTAATCAAACAGGGAGGAATTATTATGAAGTGCGGCATTTCAACATCTTGCCTGTATCCGATGGAAACAAAAGAATCACTTCAAACATTAACTGATATGGGTTTTCAAGAGTTTGAAGTGTTTTTTAATACATTTCGTGAAATACAATCATCTTATACATTGGAGATGCGAAAACGCTTAGATGATTACGGTGCTGTTATGCGATCTGTGCATCCGTTTACATCGGGATTTGAATCGGCTTTAATTTTTACAAATTATCGTACACGCTTTTTAGATGGTTTGGAATTTTATAAGCAGTATTTTGAAGCGGCAAATATATTAGGTGCAACAATACTGGTTCTGCACGGACAAAATAATTGCGGCCGATATGGCGGAATTGAGGAAGCGGATTATTTAGAAAAATATTTGGCGTTATATGAACTGGGGCAGCAGTTTGGAGTTACAGTAGCGCAGGAAAATGTAAATGGATTTCGCAGTGCCAATCCTTCTTTTATTCGTCGTATGAGAGAACAATTACAACATCGCTGTGCCTTTGTATTTGATGTAAAACAAGCAGTGCGAGCCGGGTTTGATCCTTACGATATGTGTGATGCAATGGGAAAAAATTTAATTCATGTGCATATTAACGATAACACACCTCCGCAGGATTGTTTGCTGCCGGGAAATGGAACGATGGATTACCCTCGTTTATTGGGGCAATTAAAGCAACAGGATTATCAAGGCTCTTTTATTATTGAAGTATATCGCAGAAATTTTGAGCAGTTGGAAGAGCTTAACAGTTCTGCAAAATATTTAAATGAAAAATTATCCAAATATTTTGGATAAACAGGTTGAAGTTTATAGATTTTATATGATATAATCATGAAATAGTAATCAACATGCGGGGGGCTGTTTTATGAAATGTCCGTTTTGTTTTTATGAGGAAAGCAAAGTTATTGATTCTCGTCCAACAGATGAAGGAGAAAGAATCAGACGGCGTAGAGAGTGCTTAAAATGCGGAAAACGTTTTACAACGTATGAAATAATTGAAACAGTACCTGTTATTGTGATAAAAAGAGATAAGTCTCGTCAGGTATTTGACAGAGGTAAAATTCTAAGCGGTTTGCTTCGTGCTTGTGAAAAACGTCCTGTATCTATTGAAACATTAGAAAGAATTGTGGACGAGATGGAATTTATATTACAAAATTCGCCGGACAGAGAAGTTCCGTCAGAACGAATTGGCGAGTTGGCAATGGAAAAATTAAAAGATATTGACGAAGTTGCATATGTTCGCTTTGCATCTGTATATCGCCAATTTCAAGATATACAGACATTTATGGATGAACTGAAATCTATGATGAAAACAAAATAAATTTAGGTATAAAAACAGAGCCATACATAATGTACGGCTCTGTTTTTTATTGGTCTAAATAATTTTTTCGGTAAAGTGACAGTAAACCTTTTAACATTAATTTATCATCGTAAATAATGGAATGATTGCAATGTTTTACAATCATTCCGGCCAATCCTCCGGTTGCCAGTAAAGTTGGCATTTCACCCAAATCGGCGGCAATACGGTCTATAATACCATCTATCATTGCAGCATTTCCAAATATAATACCGCTTTGCATACAATGAGTTGTATTTTTTCCAATGATTTGCGGGGGAGCATCTAAGCTGATATGAGGCAATTGCGATGCTTGATTTGACAGTGCCTCTAAGGAAAGTCCTACTCCCGGAATAATCATACCGCCGGTATAGTTCCCTTGTTTATCAATGACAGAGACTGTGGTAGCTGTTCCCATATCAAATATTACAATAGGGGTAGGGTATGATTCCAATGCTGTGACAGCATTTACGATTAAATCTTTCCCCAATTGGTCAGGATTATCTATGGTTATGGATAAATCTGTTTTGATTTGATTGCTTACCATAATAGGTTCTTTTCCAATGAGCAGTGCAACAGCAGACAAAATGGTCTGTGAAAGATTTGGTACTACCGAAGATATAATGCTTCCCGTTATGCTGGATAACGCAATATGTCGTATTGCAAGGACGTCTTGAATCAATACGGCATATTCATCGACCGTTTTGGTATGGTCAGATGAGATACGAGAAGTAAAGATAATTTCCTCTGTTTTTGTATCAATAATTCCCAACACAATATTTGTGTTTCCAATATCCAATGCAAAAATCATAACAATCCCTTTTCTTCTATAGTTTTTGACTTCGTTTTAGTTTTAATAATACTTTTGCAATCACACATGTAATAATGCCTGCAATTACTGCTTCCGCAACTCCGTTGGTACCTACAACAAACATGATGGTGCCTAGCAGAGCATCAGAAGCTATATTGTTTGCAGCGGCGTAACTGTCACCAAACATGAGACCGATCAGTCCCATAACCAATGTGGTGTTTACCATAGAACCGCAAACGCCGGCAACTGCAAGTGAGAAAAACTCAGCTTTGCTGTTGTGCTTCATCAATTTTTGCAAACCAACATATACAAAATAGGGAACAATTCCTACCAAAATACGTGGAACAAAGCAAATAATTAAGCTGAGCCAACTTCCGTGTTCTTGTCCCGGCAACGGATAAAACGGTGTAAAAACAAAAGAAGTTAATGCGGGAGTGACAGTATTGGTAATTAAGCTACAAACACCGAAAAGTGCGCCTAATATGGCGCCTTTTTTAGGTCCAAGCACAATAGAACCGATAATAACCGGTATATGGACGATAGTGGCTTTGATTACCACCAAAGGAATAAATCCCAATGGAGTAAAGCCTAACACCAACACGATGGCCGCGAATAATGCCAATAGCACAAGATCGCGGTACTTTACATTTAGTTTATTCAATTTACATTCCTCCTGCTGCTGCTCACGGAGATGCAGCGCAAATTCTTTTTTATTATACTGAACAAATACATATAATGCAATAAAAATGATAGCGTTATTTTATATGTTTATTCCTACTTGTATGAATTTGGTTTACAATCTGATTTTTGTCTGTTAGTTCATAAATACGGTACTTATATTGTTACACTATATTTTAGTACAGTTTTATACAGTTACACATTGTATTTTTATTGGGAATAGGAAAAATCCTATATAGCCCAACTGTTTTGATATCATTAAAAAATTATAACTTTAGGTTTATGATATAATAAATCTTACTGTCTAAAATTGAAAATATATTTTTTCAATAACGAATATTAGAATTGTTATGATTGACATAAAAGGTCGTAAAATGCTTTCTTTTGGTAATTTTACTTTTAAAACAATAAAAAGTTTGGTATACTAAACAAAATGATTGGAAAGGTATGAATGATATGTTGAAAAACAAAACAGTCTTGCTTTGTATTTCGGGAGGAATTGCTGCTTATAAAATGGCACACGTTGCAAGTGCATTAAAAAAGCAGCATTGTAATGTTCATGTCATTATGACCGAAAATGCAACCAATTTTATTACCCCTATTACGTTTGAGGAGCTAACAGGGAATAAATGTGTAGTTCATACTTTCGATAGACATTTTCAGCATAATGTGGAGCATGTGGCATTGGCGAAACAGGCGGATGTCTGCTTGATTGCTCCAGCAACCGCCAATGTAATTGCAAAATTGGCACATGGAATTGCAGACGATATGTTAACCACTACAGTTTTGGCATGCAGATGCCCCAAAATTGTGGCTCCTGCTATGAATACGGCTATGTTTGAAAATCCGATTACACAAGATAATATAGAAACATTGCAGTCTTACGGTTTTACCGTCATTCCTCCTGCCGAAGGATATTTAGCCTGCGGAGATGTTGGAGCCGGTAAATTACCGGAACCGGATGTTTTATTAGAATATATTTATCAAGAAATTGCTTTTCCAAAAGATATGAAAGGTCTTCATGTGTTGGTGACAGCGGGTCCCACACAAGAAGCTATTGACCCCGTACGATATATTACCAATCATTCTACAGGAAAAATGGGGTACGCTATTGCAAAAATTGCTGCGCGCCGTGGTGCTTATGTAACGCTGGTAACAGGAAAAACACATTTACAACCACCTATGTTTGTGGATGTTGTTCCTGTTATTAGTGCGGACGATATGTTTCAGGCAGTGGTCAGTCGCCATTTAGAGCAGGATATCATCATTAAGGCTGCAGCAGTTGCGGATTATAAACCTACGACTTGTCATAAGCAAAAAGTGAAAAAGAGTACGGAAGATATGACACTTTCTTTGACACGTACGCAGGATATTTTGGCATATTTGGGCGCTCATAGAAAAGAAGGACAATTTTTATGCGGTTTTTCGATGGAAACCGAACGTATGCTGGAGTATGCACATGGAAAATTGGAAAGAAAATTAATTGATATGATTGTGGCCAATAATGTGACAGAAGCAGGTGCCGGATTTGGAACGGCAACCAATATTGTAACGTTGGTTACCAAAGCAGAAGAACATGCTTTGCCTTTACAAAGTAAAGAAGAAGTTGCAGCCAATTTATTGGACGCGATCATGAAAGCAAGAACATAGGAGTCTGTTAAATACAAATGATATAGAAACAGTAAGCCCTTTCCCTTTGATACAGTATTCCGTATCGTGGGAAAGGGCTATATTATTTCAACAGAGTGTTTTGAGTAACTCCGATGAAAGCACTATAAGATGTTTTGTATATAGGGTAGTTCCGCATCATTTAAATGTTGAACCATCTCAATGATGCGGTTACATTCTGCTTGAATATCCGCTTCTTCTCCTAATTCTATAAAAGCCGGCAACGCTGCCAAAGAGCGGTCAATTTCTTCCAGCTGCATATGAGACATGAATGTACACAATACCGCATGGTGATTTTGCCATTTTTCTCCTGCCTGTCTGCTGAGTGTAAGCGCTGTATCTTTATCATCTTGCAGAGAAGTATCGGCAATTTGTATAATATCTTGTGTGATAGAAGTTGTAATAGATTGGGTGGAAATGACTGCCAAAGTACATATTGTAATTAAGACTGCCAGTAGTCCTGCAGCGGCCCAAAGTCTGTTCATACAGCGGATCCTTTCGCTTTTTTTATGATTTTATATTCACCACTTCTATTTGCAGTCATAATAAAAACATCCTGTATTTCATAGTGTTCCTGTTTTAAAATTTGATATACCCATTGTGTGTCTTTTTCACATAACTTTAACGAAAAGTCAGATATTTCACCATCACTGATAATCACAGCTTCCATTCCTTTATCCGGAACATGTAATTGTAACATTTCCGCAGATACCATATCTTTTTCGGGTTTTTTAATTACACTGATTTTTCCGTTTGTTTCCATAATGGCATATGCAACATCCTGCAAAGAAAAAATATCTTTTTGCCGTAATTGTTCAAATAAATCTTCAATGGTAATACGTAACCGGCGCATTTGTTTTTGGTCAACTTTCCCGTTATTAATTAAGATAATAGGGCTGCCGCATACAGCTTTTCGAAATCCAGAATGTTTTACCATTAGTGCAGATACAGCAATTTCTGCAATTACTAAAACGGCAATTGGCACAATACCGCTTACCAAAGGTTGTGCAGCATCCTGCATAGGAATGGCAGCTATGTCAGAAATGAGCAATGTTACAACCAATTCAGATGTTTGTAATTCACTGATTTGACGTTTTCCCATAATGCGAATTGCAAGTATGATGCAGGTATATAATAAAGCTGCACGAATAATGGAAATAATCACAATCTATCACCCAATTTCTCGTTTAATATTAAGTATGGTACGTTTTTGTATTTTTATACAATAAATCTACTTGCACAGTTAATTTTTCTTTACGACAAAAAACTTTTAATTTTTATGTTTGTATCATTCACAAATTGGATAAAAAAGAGCAATTGCAAAGTGGCAAGTTGCTTTTGCAAAATGACAGTTGGTTTAGTTTTGGATTTGCTTCTGGTAAAATTATGTAAGTGAATAGCCAGAACATGGGGGAAGTTAAGATGGAAATATCCTATGCCGAACTGCATAGAAAATTAGGAATTAATGTAGCGTATTATAGAAAATTAAAAGGTTTAACACAAATAGAACTAGCAGAAATGATACAAAAAAGCCGTACGTACGTCAGCCAGCTTGAGGCCCCTCAAATGACAGTGAATATGACAATAGATGTGTTGTTCAAAATAGCAGAGGTTCTTGAGGTGCATCCTGCAAGGCTGTTAGAGTAAACTTGTATATAAGAGGGGCGGAATGATGTAATGAGAATCTACAAAAATACAGAAGATTTATCTTTGGGAGAAAGAATTAAATATTTGCGAAAAGAAAATAACTTGTTGCAGGAAGATGTTACTTCTGCTCTCGGAGTTTGTCGTTCTACTTGTTCCCATTATGAACGTGGATTTTCTATACCAAGCATTTCCAAATCTATGAAACTAGCTGAAGTGTTTCAAACCAGTATTAGCTATTTATTAACAGGAAAGCCTGATAAAAATGCCGATACAGATACAAAGCAATAGAAAAAAGAGCAAGCTGAAAAGCTTGCTCTTTTTTATTTATGAAATGAAAAAGTTGAATAAAATTGGCAATTTCAGTGAAAAGTATAAAGTAAACACTTAGAAAACAGAATGGAGGAAACGAATTGAGTAGGCAAGAGAAACAACAAGATAATGTTCCGCAAAAAATTTCCTCTTCACTATTAGACAACTTAGTTTACTTGCGCAAACAATTTGACGGAAGTATGGATTTTATCATCCGCCAGTTTAACATTGAGGGAACAAAAGCGGCACTAATTACAATTGATAATTTAATTGACAAACAAACCATTGCTGAAAGTATTTTAAATCCAATTCGAAGAGCTAAATTGAGTCATTTAAACGGTATGGAAAAGATGAAAGAAATTCGAGATAACATATTAACAACCGTAGACCAAGAGCAGATGGTGGAATTTGATAGTTTATTGACAAAATTAATGAGTGGTTTTGCGATGTTGGCAATAGACGGATGCGATTTTATGATTTCTATTGGTGTTCAAAGTTTCGCTTATAGAAGTATTAGTGAACCTAGCAACGAAGTGGTACAGAGAGGTTCCAGAGAAAGTTTTGTGGAACCATATGTTATTAATATTTCTATGATACGCCGCCGTATGAAAACACCAAAATTAAAATTTGAGCGCATGCAAATTCAATCAGAGAGTAAAACAGATGTTTGTTTGTGCTACTTAAGAGATAAGGTATCTCCTCAAATATTAAAACAGTTAAAAAATAATATCAGCAAAATCAAATTGGAAACCGTAATGGCATCAGGATATATTGCACCGTTCATTGAACGCAGAGGTTTGTTTAACGGGGTAGGAGTATCTGAACGGCCGGATACCGTGTGCGGAAAAATCAGCGAAGGAAGAATTGCCATTATTGTTGACGGTACGCCGAATGTTTTGATTGTACCGCATTTATTTATTGAAAATTTTCAAACGTTCGATGATTATGCAACTCGTCCATTTTTTGCAACTTTTACGCGTTGGCTGAAAGTATTTGCGTTTTTCCTGTCTATTTTTCTGCCGGGTTTTTATGTTGCCTGCGGAACGTTTCATCCTGAGTTTTTACCTCAGGTTTTATTAACAAAAGTAGTGCAAGCTCAAGCTGAGACACCATTTTCTCTTATGATTGAATGTATAATGATTCACATCATATATGAGATTTTAAGGGAAGCCGGCCTAAGAGTACCAAAACCCTTGGGGCATGCAGTGAGTATTGTAGGTGGTTTGGTCATTGGAGAAGCTGCCGTACAATCCGGTTTGGTAGGTCCTCCAACGTTAATGGTCATTGCATTAACGGCAATTTCTTCTTATGTAGTGCCGAGCTTATATGAACAAACCGCTATTTTACGTTTGATATTTATCATCATTGGAGGAACTCTAGGATTTTGGGGAATTACATTAGGTTTCTGTGCGATTTTAATCAGCTTATGTTCAGAAAGTATTTACAAGATTCCGTTTTCTGCTCCTCTTTCTCCATTTCATTTGAGAAGTATGCGAGATGTTGCAATACGTGCCAGCTGGAAACTACTTCGTAAAGATGTAGAAAAAATTCAAGATATGCCGGGTTCTAATGTAAAAAAGAAATGAGGCGTTTTTCATGAGCAGAAAATGTTTAATCAGCGCAGGCCAGTTATTTAGTCTACTGTTGGTTAGCAGCTTAATTATAATGGTAACGACCAATAGCACATGGACAGGTGGAGGAGATTTTCTTGACAATATCATTTCATGTGCCATTGCGTTTGCAGTAAACTTTATTGTGGTGATTCCATTGGGAGTGTTATATCGAAGAAGACCTACCATGAACATTTTGGATCATGGTTATCATTTAACTGGTTGGTTTGGTACAGTAATCGCATTACTTTATGGTTTATATTTTCTTACCATCGATTGTTATTATTTATCTGTGTTTCAGGTATTTAATGCAAATATGATTGAACCTGAAATGCCGTCTTGGTTAATCGTAATTGCTGTATTGATTGTGGCAGTATATGCAGCTTGGAAAGGTATGGAATCTATTTCCAGAACTTCTGTTTTTATCTTGGTCATGCTGCTCATAGGTTTTCTTTTTATTTTGGTTACTTCTATTCCGCAAGTAAAATCAGAAAATTTTAAGCCGTTGCTATATAACGGTTGGAACCAAACCATACAAAGTACCATGTTGTTTCTGGGCAGAAGTACAGGTCTTGCCACATTAGCTATTTTATTACCTGCGACAAAAGGAAAGAAAAAAATTGGTTTTACCGTTTGGAACGTAATCACTTATTTGCTTATGAGTATCATTATGGTGATTATGGTTGGAGTTCTTGGTAATGCAATACAAACACAAATGTTTCCAATGCATACTCTGGCAGCAATATCAGGCATTGGCCCATTCCAGCGTATGGATTCCATTTTTTTAGGTATTTGGCTGATGGGTGTCTTTATTAAAATAGCCATTGATTTATATTTGTTCGGCAGTTGTATGCAACGTGTATTTCATATTAAACGTGGTGGATTTTTTATCATAGGAGGTGCAATGGCGGTTGGTATCATATCTGTACTCATTACCAAATCAGTTGCGCTGCAGCATCTATTTTTTGATGTATACCTGTTGGCTCCACTGACTTTATTTGCATCTTTTGTAATACCGATGATTTTATTATTAATAGATACCATTAAATGCAAAAATAAAACGATTCGACGTATGGAAGAAACGTTGGAGGTGCAACATGAAAACAGTGCGTTGGATTAAATGTATACTTGCAATTCTACTGGCAGTCAGTTGTTTTGTTTCTATAACTGCTTGTTCGTTTGGAAGTGATATCAGTAAAAAGATGATGATACAGGGAATAGGAATTGATAAAGAAGAGGAAGGGTATTTGGTTTCTGTCCATTATTTACGTTCGGGCGAAGAAGTTAAAATGGACTTTATACAATCTCAAGGTTCTACTGTATATGAAGCATTACAAAATTTAACACTGCAAACAGGACTGATACCCACGTATTCTCACAATGCTATGGTAGTATTTAGCAAAGAATGTGCGCAGGAAGGGCTGACCAATATTTTTGACTTTTTTATTCGCTATCATGAAACAAGACCGACTGTAGATTTGTTTGTAGCTCAGGATAGAGCTGAGACATTGTTTCAGTTGCAAAGTGAAGGGCAATATACACTGGCTACACAAGCAAAATCTTTTGCAGAGGCAGACAGTGCTACCAATAAATTTGCAGGTTCTACTGTGTTGGATGTTACCAATCGCATGGCGTCAGAATATAATGCGTTTGCATTGCCGGAATTGATCATTGTAGATGAGCATGTACAATTAGGTAATACGGCATACTTTAGAGATAATCAATTAATCGGATATTTTAACAGAGAGCAAAGCAGGGGATATGTAGCAGCCGTTTATACCATCCGAAACGGGGTAATGGTTTTGGAGATTCCGAATATTGGTACAATCAGTTTAAAACTGGAGAATACAAGTAGTAAACTAAAGGCTGATATTGTCGATGATGTACCTCATTTTCAAATAGATGTATCCTGTAAAGCGTATATATCGGAAATCAATCAAGATTTAAGAAAAAAATTGTCGCTGGATGTTTATGAGAGATTTGAAACAGCTTTGAATGAAACATTAAAATTGCAAATAGAAAGTGCAATTGGACAGGCAGTACTTAGAGATCACACTGATATTTTCAACTTTGATGTGGCATTACAGCAGGAACAAACAGAGTATTGGAAGGCGCACCGGGATTCATGGGAACAAGAGCTTAGAAAAATAAAATACACGGTCAACGTAACATCGTCCGTTGACCGTGTACAACAAGAAGCTAGTCCTGCATTTTAGCTTTCTCTTTTTTTTTATTATGTTTTGGTGCTTCTTCCTCTGCAAGTTCGCTTAAAATACGTTCTGCCGCAGTACGTCTTGCGTTGGCTTCTATAGAAAGTTCTAAAGCGAGTTTTGTCAGTGCGTCTTTTCCTTTTTCTGCTGTTTGGCTAACACGACTGCAAATGTCTTCCAGAACCTTTGCTTGCGTAATACGAAATTGATCATACAGTTCTGTTTTTGAAGTATGGTCGGTTAAGGATTTTAATAATTGAGAAATATCTTGAATGGACAAAACTTGCTTTAACATGCATATTATAGTCAGCATGGCAAGATGTTCTTTCGAGTATTTTTTTTGTTCGGGACGTTCCAATACGTTATCTTTCACATAGTTATTGATCATGCTGGAAGTAAGCAGACGGGTGTTTTCGTTCCTTTCAAATAATTTTAACTGCTTATCCATATAAGTAATTACCTGATCCATGTATAAATAAATTTCCGGCATTTTATCCCATGCAATCGCTTCAAATTTTCCGGTTTCTTCTGCCCATTTTTGAATTTGATCAATAGATTGTTCCAAAATTCTATACACCCCTTTCACAATTGTAGATAGAACACTTTATCAAAATATCATCTATATTCTTTATTTTGTATTATAGCATTAAAAAAAAGGCTTTGCAATTTTTTTACATCTTAAAGCTACAACGTTCTTGTCAACAGTCAAAATGTCAGTTTTGCTGCTGTTGCAAGGTTGTTATAACATAAAAGAAATTGCTGTGCAATTTCTAGCAGATAGAGCGTTACAACGTTCTTGTCAACAGTCAAAATGTCAATTTTGCTGCTGTTGCAAGGTTGTTATAACATAAAAGAAATTGCTGTGCAATTTCTAGCAGATAGAGCGTTACAACGTTCTTGTCAACAGTCAAAATGTCAATTTTGCTGCTGTTGCAAGGTTGTTATAAACATTAATTTATATGTGTAAAATGGAATTAAAATAGATACAGTACAGACATATTTTTGTGATTTTTTTGGTAAAAAATTTGCTATTGTAAAAAAAATGATGTACAATATAAAGATATACAATGTTTTGTATTTACAATTTATATTTCTTGGCGGTGAATCCATGAGTAATCAAGTGAAACAAGAATGCGTGTCTTTAAGAAGACAACTAATGGAGAAAGAATTTTCCAAAATGAATGCAATGCAGCGCGAAGCTGTTTTTCAAGTAAACGGACCTTTGCTTATTTTAGCAGGTGCAGGAAGCGGAAAAACAACTGTGCTTGTTAATAGAATTGCCAATCTGATTCGGTACGGAAATGCTTATCAAAGCCAAGAGGTTTCTGATGCGATTGATGAACAAAATATCAGTGAAATGAAAGCTTGGTTGGAAAACAATCAACCGATTTCTGATGAAACTAGAAAAAAACTTTCCGTGCAGGCTTGCAAACCATGGCAGATTCTTGCCATTACATTTACCAATAAAGCAGCTGCTGAATTGAAAACTCGTCTTGTAGCGATGTTAGGTGAGGATGGAAATGATATTTGGGCATCAACATTTCATTCCATGTGTGCACGCATTCTGCGCAGAGACGGAGACCGTTTGGGATATACAAATCGCTTTACCATTTATGATACAGACGATTCCCGCCGTTTGATGAAAGATTGTTGTAAGGCGTTAAATATTGAAGAGAAAATTTTACCGGCAAAAGCAATTTTATCTGAAATTTCACGTGCAAAAGATCAAATGGTAGATGCCAATGAATATTTGCGCAGAGCAGGAACGGATACGCGTAAGGGCACCATTGGCAAAGCATATCAAATGTATCAGGAGCGTCTAAAAGCTGCAGATGCTATGGATTTTGACGATATGATTTGCAAAACAGTAGAATTGCTTCAAAAAAATCCGGATGTTTTAGAGTATTATCATAATAAGTTCCGTTATTTTATGGTGGATGAATACCAAGATACCAACCAGGCACAGTACCTGCTGATTGATTTACTGGCCAGACACAGCGGAAATCTTTGTGTAGTTGGTGACGATGACCAGAGTATTTATAAATTCCGTGGTGCTACCATTGAAAATATTATGAGTTTTGAAGAATCTTATCCAAATGCAAAAGTTATTCGGTTAGAACAAAACTATCGTTCTACAAAAAATATTCTGAATGCTGCTAATGCAGTGATAGCAAATAACATGGAACGTAAAGGGAAAACTTTGTGGACTGATAACGAAGAAGGTAAGAAAATTACCATACATACTTCCTGTACTGAACAGGAAGAAGCGGAATATATGGCAAAACGCATTTTGGAAGAAGTGGCGCAAGGCAGAACATTTTCAGATTTTGCAGTATTGTACCGTATGAATACGCAGTCCAATATTATTGAAAAAATATTTGTAAAATCTGGTATACCTTATCGTATGATTGGCGGCCATCGTTTCTATGAGCGTAAAGAAATTAAAGATATGATGGCATATTTGCAGGTAGTTAACAATCCTGCCGATGAAATTCGCCTCAGAAGAATTATCAATCAACCTAAGCGTTCTATTGGAGATAAAACTTTAGCAGTGGCAACAGAGATTGCTCAGGGCGTTGGTGAAACATTGTTTGAGGTTATCAGCCATGCTGATGAGTTTGAAGCCCTAAAACGTACTTCACCCAAGTTGTTGAATTTTGCTCAAATTATTCAGGATTTGATGAAAGCTTCGGAAGATGAAAACGTTTCGTTAGCAGATTTATATGAGCTTATTTTAGAAAAAACAAGTTACATCGAATACTTGAAAACAGAATATGAAGATGCGCAGGACAGAATTGATAATATCCGAGAACTTGCTTCTAATATTATTCAATATGAAGAAGAGAATTTTGAGGATGCAAGTTTATCCGGATTTTTAGAAGAAGTGTCACTAATGACAGATATTGATAACTATGATGATAAAGCAGACTCTGTTATTATGATGACAATGCATTCTGCAAAAGGTTTGGAATTCCCCGTAGTATTTCTTCCCGGTTTTGAAGAAGGGATTTTTCCGGGACTGCAATCCATTTATAACCCGGATGAAATAGAAGAAGAGCGCAGACTGGCTTATGTTGCAATTACACGTGCAGAAGAAGAAGTGGCACTGCTGAATGCAGAAAGCCGTATGCTGTTTGGTTCTACAACCAGAAATAAGGCTTCTCGCTTTTTATCGGAAATCCCGGAAGAATTGGTAGAACGTTCTCGTTCCCGTTCATGGCAAAAGCCAACACCGGGCACCAGTTTACCAACTTCTGCATATGAAGCCAGAGAGGTAACAACTAATTCTGCAAGACATTTTGGTCCTGTTAGTTTGACAAAACCAAAACCATCCGGTGAAAAATTGGCAGTAGGCGATAAGGTAAAACATCTTACCTTTGGTCAAGGTGAAATTATATCTGCTACGCCTATGGGTAACGATACTTTACTGGAAATTATGTTTGAAACTGTCGGCAGTAAAAAGATTATGCAGAATTTTGCACGTTTGAAGAAGTTGTCTTAGTGATTATATATAAAAATCGCAGTATACCTTGGTGTGTATTGCGGTTTTTTTTATCATTTTTGATTACATTTTATACAATAATGAGATTTATATAAAATTTGTATCGATTATTGGAATTTTCAATATTGAATTTATATGTAAAATCATGTACAATATCATTATTAATTTGGTACTGTAAAGTTTTTTTCACCTAAAACTTTACAGTACTAAAGTGAAATTGAAATTTGGGGGAGAAAAATCATGAAATTTTCAGGTGTAAAGAAAATTTCTGCAGCCGCGATTGCAGCTATGATGTTAGTAGTTGGTATGACAGCATGCGGCAGCAGTGATTCCACCGGTACCGCTGACAGCGGCACTGCAAATGGCACAGATGTTAAAAAAATTGGTATTATTCAATTAGTAGAACACGATTCACTGGATATGGCCAGAAAAGGTTTTATTGATGGTTTGGCAGAGGCTGGATATGTAGATGGCCAAAATATTAAAATTGACTACAAAAATGCACAAGGTGATATTCCAAACTGCACCACCATTGCAGGTCAATTTGCAAACGATAATAAAGATTTAGTCTTGGCAGTTGCAACTCAAGCGGCACAATCTATGGCAAGCAAAACAAAAGATATACCTATTCTGGTTACCGCTGTAACAGATCCTGCAGATTCCGGTTTGGTTGAAAGCAATGAAGTTCCTGGCGGTAATGTTACAGGTACATCAGATTTAACTCCTGTAAAAGAACAAATGCAGTTGTTAACTCAGCTTTGTCCGGATGCAAAAAAAGTTGCTATGCTGTATTGCACCAGTGAAGCAAACTCAAAATTTCAAATTGATTTAGCAAAAGAAGAAGCTGCTAAATATGGTATTGAAGCAATAGAAAAAACTGTTTCTGATGCAAATGATGTACAATCTGTTGTACAATCTTTGGTAGGCAAAGTAGATGCAATTTATGTACCTACTGATAATGTAATTGCTTCTAACATGACTTTGGTAGCACAAATTGCAACATCCAATAACATTCCTTTGTTTGTTGGCGAAAATAACAGTGTTGAAAATGGTGGGTTGGCAACATATAGTGTAGATTATTATGAGCTTGGCAAATTAACCGCAAAACAGGCTGTTAGAATTTTAGAAAATGGTGAAACTCCAGCAAATATGCCAATTGAGTACTTGAGTGAAAATAAACTATATATCAATATGGATTTGGCAAAACAACTGGGTATTGAAATTCCTGCAGATTTAGCAGAAAAAGCAATTGACGTAAAAGCTTAATCGACTTTTACGTATTCGGGAGGTAACTATGGGAACATTGTTGGCGCTGGAAGGTGCCGTAGCCCAAGGATTATTATATGCAATTATGACCCTTGGCGTTTATATTACATATAAACTGCTGGATTTTGCTGACCTTACAGTAGACGGCAGCTTTGCACTTGGCGGCTGTGTTAGTGCAATTTTAATTACAGTAGGGATGGATCCGTTCACAAGCTTATTAATTGCAACCCTTGCAGGCATGGCATCCGGTGTAGTAACAGGATTCTTTAATACAGTATTTAAAATACCACCTATTTTGTCCGGTATTTTGACAATGTTGGCTTTATATTCTATCAACCTTCGTGTTATGTTGGGAAAAGCCAATGTGCCTCTCGGACAGGAAGAAACTATTTTTACTATTATCCAAAAATGGATTCCGATTCAGACTGATCTACTTGTAATTTTAATCGGTTTGGTGATTGTAGTACTTGTTATTGCATTTATGTATTGGTTCTTTGGAACAGAAGTGGGAAGCGCCATTCGTGCAACCGGTAATAATGCTGATATGATTCGTGCATTAGGTGTAAACACTAGCTGGATGAAAATTATTGCGCTGCTTTTCAGCAATGGTTTGGTTGCGTTATCGGGTGCTTTGGTTACACAGTACCAACAAAATGCCAGTGTAACCAATGGTACCGGTACGATTGTTGTTGGTTTGGCTTCTGTTATCATTGGTGAAGTTATTTTTGGAAATAGATTTAACTTTATCTACAAATTATCATCTGTTGTAATTGGCAGCTTAATTTACCGTATTGTAGTTGCGCTTGTTCTTGAAGCTGGCTTGGATACACAAGATTTAAAACTGTTTACAGCAGTATTTGTTGCTTTGGCTTTGGCTGTTCCTGTATTCAAACAACGTATTCAACGTTTATCAAACAGAACGGGAAAACCAAAGAAACAACAGGACAGCAATGAGAGTGAACAAGGAGGTGCGCCGAATGATTCAACTCAATGATATTTACAAAACGTTTCATAAAGGTACAGTAAATGAGAAGAAAGCATTAAACGGCTTAAACCTCCAAATGAAAAAAGGTGATTTTGTAACGGTAATCGGCGGTAACGGAGCAGGTAAATCTACTATGCTAAACGTAATTGCAGGCGTATATTATGTCGAAAGCGGCTCCGTAATATTAGACGATACCGATATTACAAAGAAACCTGACTATAAAAGAGCAAAGTATTTAGGACGTGTGTTCCAAGACCCTATGAAAGGTACTGCAGCAGATTTATCCATTGAAGAAAATTTGGCATTGGCATATCGCCGAGGTAAGACAAGAAGTCTTAAATGGGGAATACACAGAAGTGAACGAGAAAACTATAAAGAACGTTTAAAACTTCTGGATTTGGGGTTGGAGAATCGTTTAAAATCTAAGGTTGGATTATTGTCAGGTGGCCAACGTCAAGCTTTAACTTTGCTTATGGCTACGCTGCAGAAACCGAAACTACTGTTATTAGACGAACATACTGCTGCGTTGGATCCAAAGACAGCTGCAAAAGTATTACATATTACAGAACAAATTATTGAACAAGATCAATTAACAGCACTTATGATTACTCACAACATGAAAGATGCCCTTCGTATGGGTAACCGTTTGGTTATGATGCACGATGGAAAAATTATCTTTGATGTTGAAGGAGAAGAAAAGAAAAAGCTGACCGTTTCTGACTTGTTGGAGAAGTTCCAAATTGCAAGTGGTGATGAATTAGCAAATGACAGAATGCTGTTAGGATAAAATAATAAAAGCTGGAGTTATATAACTCCGGCTTTTATTATTTTATTCGTTTTTATTAATGTTGGTCGCATTCACAGCCGCATCCATTCCCTTTTTCGGCAACTTTTGGAGGAAAGAATTCATCCGTTGGAAAATCTATTCTGCGGAATAACTCGCATGGGTTATCGGAAGTAGTTACGCATTCTTTACCGGGAATGCAGAAGTCATATGCAGGAATTAACATTTGAACATTTCTTGTAATTTGTACAATGGTAAATAAACCAATGGTAACAAATACACTTTTATTACCGTAGCCTGTATCAAATTCACCACCGTAACGTTTGCAAATACATTCCGGAATGCGGCAACATGTGTCGCAGCAGTTGCCTTCACAAATATGTGCGGATAGTGCAATTGGTTCAGCAACTTGAACTGTTGCTTTTGGGAATACTTTTGAACAACCTTGACTATCTAGGTTATCTAAATCAAAGTCAGAGCTGAACATTTTGACATTGCCTTCGCTACCGTATAGGATAACTTTTTTGTTGAAAATTGCAATTCCATTTACAGGAATTGGACCGGTTGCAGGTGCGCAGAATACATCTACACAAACATCAAAGAAAAATGTCATGTCTACAGAATAGAAACCTTTGTTAAATGGTACCGGTTCTAAATCAACATAGACTGTAATTACATTCACATCTTTTAGTCTTACGTTTACTGCATCCTCAATTAAACATTGCTTTTCTTTTGTGAAGTATACGCGCAAATCCTCCAAACAGTCTTTATCACAGCAACTATCATATACACGCATTGCGTCTATACATACAGCTTCTTTGAAACCTTGCGGAGTTCTGCAATCATTTGTGTTGTATTCATGTTCTGCCATAAAATGCTCCTCCTAACAGATTTGTTTCCTTTGTTTTCTATTGTTATTCTATGGCAGTATTATAATTTTGTTACTCTTGATCGCTACTTTAAGGGAATTATATTGTATATTTTTGGGCATTATCAAAATATGTTGATGGCAGTGAAATATGTAATCAAGCATAAAAATCAGTAGATTCTAAGAAATTTTTACAGTTGAGACAAAAAAACGTTTGATTGAGAAATATTAGAAAAACGAGCAGCATAACACTGCTCGTTTTAACTTTGTGTTTTAAAAATTGCATAAATCAATTCATTGTAGGTAAAACAAATCATTTGTTTTGTTTCAGGTAGAATTTGTTTTATTTGTGAAATCATGAAATTTAAAATACCTGAAGCTGCAAACGAAATTGCCAGGTTATAAGTTTCTGTATGATAGCCTAATAATTGTAAACGATTCGTTAGGCAGTTTTCTATGATATTTGATAGTTTTGCAATGAAATCAGCACCGTTTTGTTTGCTGATTAAAAATTGAAATTCAGATAGATGTGAGTCAATATATGTTAATAGATGAAAAAAGGTCTGATTTTGAAATTCTTCCAGAGGAATATGCTGTTCTTTTTTAAACAGTTTTTCAATACGGTACAGTAATTCTTTTTCCAAGTAATCCGTTAAATCGTCTACGTTATCGTAATGTAAATAAAATGTGCTGCGTGATATTTGGCATGCCTGACATAATTTGCTTACAGTTATTTTTTTCATCGGCATAGTTTGAGAGAGTGAAAAAAAGGTTTCTTGTATTTTTTGTTTTGTTACTTCTGTTTTCAAGTTTTCAGGTCTCTTTCTAAAATTTTTAATAGAATATCATGTTCCTATAAAGTTTATACTAAAAAATATTTATTTTAATTCTTATATAGAATATAAATTGTTTACCTTATTATAAAAAAACATGCTATGGTTATAGGAGTAAAACGTAGTAGTATGGAGATGTAATATTTATGAAAGAAGCACTTTGCATAGGCGCTTTGCAGGCAGAAAGCGGAACAAAAACAAACGGATACTATACCGTACCTAAAACATTACACAGAATTCCCGTAACCATTATAAATGGAGCAAAAGACGGGAAAATAATTTTGATTACCAGCGGCATACACGGTGGTGAATATCCCGGAATACAAACAGCAATTGAATTATCTCAAGAGTTGAATCCTGCAGACGTTCAAGGTGCGATTATCATTTTGCACCCTGTCAATACACAGGCTTTTTTGCAAAGAGTTGCGGGGGTAATTCCGGAAGACGGAGAAAATTTAAATCGAGTTTTTCCGGGAACTATGGGAGGGACCATTACTCATAAAACAGCATTTTCCCTTACAAAAGATTTTCAAAGCATAGCAGATTTTTATATTGATTTGCATGGTGGAGATGTCAATGAGCTGGTAATGCCATATGTATATTATCCCGGCATTGCGGAGGAAACAGTTTCCAATCAAGCAAGAGAATGTGCCTATGTTACCGGTTGTGAATATGTGGTGCGTTCCATAGCAACAGGAGGCGCTTTTAATTCAGCTGCTGCCAATGGAGTGCCAAGTTTGCTGATTGAACGCGGTGGAAGCGGTCTTTGGAGTAAAGAAGAGGTACAAGCATATAAATTTGATGTACTTAATATCCTAAAAAAATTAGAAGTGCTTCCTGGTGAACCGATGTTATCGAGTCAACCACCAAAAGAAATCATAACTGCATTTTATATCGATTCGGAAGTAGATGGATGTTGGTATCCTGCGGTAAAGGTAGGACAAACCGTATCCAAAGGAGAATATATCGGTGTGATTAAAGATTTTTTTGGTAAAATATTGAAGGAGTATTATGCCCCTGAGAACGTAGTGGTATTGTATATGACTGTTACCTTGGGGATTGAATCCGGAACATCTTTAATTGCGTTGGGGCAAATTGATTAAATTTTTTCATTTAATATACAATCTGTTCTTAATGAGAAAAGTTACTCAATAGATGTTTACAACTTTAATAAAAGTGTTTACCTGTCATAATATTTGTTATGTTATGCTTAATACGGTGTTAAGTGTTATTTTTGATAGTTTTAGTAGATAAATGTTCCAGAACAAACAGCAAAAGGGGATAACGTCATGAGTCAAATAAGAGAAATTGCCGCATACTGGGGAACACGTGCACAGGGGTATTCCGAAAGATGCAAAATTGATTTAACTGAGGATACAAAATTTGATTGGCTAGATAAAATTTGCAAATATGCTCCTGCAAAGCAACAATTAAATGTGTTAGATATAGGTTGCGGAGCAGGGTTCTTTTCTATCCTTATGGCAAAGGCCGGTCACAATGTAACTTCCATTGACTATACTGAAAACATGGTAAACAGTGCAATACAAAATGCTATGGATGCAGGTGTAGACATTGAAGTATTGCAGATGGATGCACAAAATCTTGATTTTGAAGATGATACATTTGATTTGATTGTAACCCGTAACGTGACATGGGTCATGGAACAGCCAACCAAAGCTTACAGCGAATGGATTCGTGTGTTACAGCCAGGCGGCAGAATGATTAATTTTGATGAAAATCAATATTTATATTTATTTGACGAAGATTACAAAAAAGAAAAAGAACGTCGCGGCGAACCTGAATACATGAAAAAAGTACATAATACACAAATCATGGAAGAGCTTGCATACAAACTTCCTTTAAGCAAAGAAGTGCGTCCGGGTTGGGATGTACAAACATTGCTGTCATTAGGTGTAAGTAATGTTACTGCTGATGTTTATAACAAACGTATGATTGAAAAAGACGGAAAAAATAAAGTATTATATAATTCTTTTATTGTTTGTGCGGAAAAATAATAAAGAAAAGACTTTGGAAAGAAAGCACTGCTCAACCAGTTGGGAAATGAGCAATGTGGGGGTGTATCATTATTTGGAAGTACGTAGTGAAACGACTGCTTCAGCTGGTTTTAATTCTGTTTGGAATTACATTGCTGTCTTTTGCGTTAATGCAGACGGCATCCGGAGATACCGTTGATGCCATCCAACAGCAAATGGGGACTTCTATGTCAGAAGAAGCGAAAACAGCGTTACGACATGAAATGGGGCTGGATCAGCCATTTATCGTTCAATATTTTCAATGGGTAGGAAAAATCTTTACGGGAAATATGGGGTATTCTTATATTAAGAATCAAGAAGTCTTTCCCATGTTTATGCAAGCATTGCCCAACACTCTGCTTCTAACGTTATCTTCTATTGTTACAACAATCGTTATTTCCATCCCCCTAGGTATTTGGTCGGCTGTAAAACAAAATAAAATTACAGATTACGTCATTCGTATATTTACGTTTATTGGAAACGCGATGCCTAACTTTTTTATAGCGTTGTTGTTAATATATGTATTTGCTTTACAATTACATTGGTTTCCTGTTATGGGCAACAATGGTTTTATCAGTATTATCTTACCGACGTTTACTTTAGCGATTGCTATGTCTGCAAAATATACACGTCAGGTTAGAGCAACCGTATTGGATGAACTGAATAAGGATTATGTTGTTGGAGCACGTGCCAGAGGAATTAAGGAAAAAACAATTGTCTGGGCACATGTTTTAAAAAGTTCTATGCTTACGATTATAACGCTGTTGGCTTTGTCAATTGGTTCACTTTTAGGCGGTACGGCTATTGTAGAATCTATTTTTATGTGGCCGGGTGTTGGTAAGCTGGCTGTAGATGCAATTTCAACCAGGGACTATCAGGTAATTCAAGTTTATGTTATTTGGATGGCAATTATCTATGTTGTAATTAATTTGATTACAGACCTTGTCTACCATTATTTAGACCCAAGAATCCGTATTCAAGGTAGGGAGGGGTAATGGTATGTCAGGAGAAGATTTAAGATTAAAGAATAAACGGTTAAAGAAAGATTATAGTACTTTAAAGCTAGGTTTTTTGTGTGTGTTGGTTGCAGGTCTTTTATTTATTGCATGTTTTGGACAATACATTGTCCCGTATGACCCTTATGCGCAAGATTTAAATAATGCGCTTCAAGCGCCAAGCGGAAGCCATTTACTGGGAACGGATCGCTACGGCAGAGATTTGCTCACACGCATTATTGTTGGTGCTCAAACTACAATTTTTTCAGCTTTGGCATTGGTAGCCGGAATTACAATTATAGGTACAATTGTAGGAATTATTTGTGGTTATGTTGGTGGGTGGATTGATTCCCTTCTTATGAGAATTTCAGATATCTTTTTAGCATTTCCTGAAATGGTATTTGCAATTGCAATTGCAGGTGTTTTAAATGGAGGTGTTTGGAGTGCAGCTATTGCGGTTGGGCTAATTGCATGGCCAAGATATGCAAGGGTTGCTCGAAGCCAAGTGCTGTCAATGAAAAATCATCAGTACATGAATGCAGCCAAATTAACGGGTACCCCATGGTATAAGATGATTGTGAAGCATATTATGCCTAATATTATGGGCCCAATCATAGTAACCGCAGCTTTGGATATAGGCGCTATGATTATGAATTTGGCAGGATTGTCTTATCTGGGTTTGGGTGTCGTTCCTCCAACTCCTGAATGGGGATCTATGATGAGTGAAGGACGCAGCATGCTGCAAACATCTCCGTGGATTGTATTGGCACCGGGATTGGCAATTTTTATAACGGTCGTCATTTTTAATTTGCTTGGAGATACTGTTCGAGATATATTAGATCCAAAACAAAAAAGACGCAGTATTACGAACAATATGAAAAAAGTAAAAAATATTGTATCAGGTAACAGCAAACGAGAGAAATCACTCGTTTAATTACTAAAAAGATAATACTCTTAAAAAATGATAGGAGAAAAGAAAATGAGTAAAAAAATGACAAAAGCTTTTGCATTGGCGGCATGCTTGGCATTGGGAATAAGCGTATTAACCGGATGCAGCGGCGGTTCTAATTCCGATACAAATAATTCAGGTATATCGGTTACCGCTACGGATATTGATAATAAAGTATTTAACTATGGTGTTACTGCATATTCCGGAGCACAGGCAAATGGTGGTATTGACCCGCATTTAAGTTATGCGGGTTGGAGTACAGTACGCTACGGTGTTGGCGAATGCCTGGTAAAAATCAGTGAAGAAGGTACTATTGAGCCTTGGATAGCGGATAGTTGGACACTGATTGATGATCTTACATGGGAAATTAATATCAAAGACAACGTTACATTTTCCAATGGTAAAAAAGTAGATGCTGCAGCTGTAAAAGCCTGCTTTGAACGTTTGATTGAAAAAAATGAACGTGCTGCATCCGGTTTGAAAATTTCGGGTATTGAAGCTGATGGCCAGAAGCTAACCATTCATACATCAGAAAAAAATCCGATTTTAATTAACTGGTTGACTGACCCTTTTGCATGTGTTATTGATGTTTCGGAAGAAGTAAACGGAAATAATCACGTGATAGGAACAGGTCCATATACATTGGAATCTGCTACAACAGACAAAGTTGTTGTAAAAGCGAATAAATCTTACTGGAATGGTACACCAAAATTCGGTACTATTAATGTACAATGTTTCTTAGATGGAGATACCATGGCGATGGCATTACAAAATGGTGAATTAGATGCTTGTGCTAACTTAGGTTATGCAAATCTTCCAATCTTTGAAAACAACAGCAATTTTGAAATTAACAGTGCAGCAACTTCTCGTTCTTATATGTTCATTTTTAATACACAGAGCGATGAATTTTCAGATGTAAATGTTCGTAAAGCGGTCACAATGGCAATCAATAAAGAAGGTTTTGTAAATACACTTATGAATGGATTTGGCGAGGTTGCACAGCTGTGCTATCCTGCCTCTTATGAATTCGGTGATAGTAAAGTAAAGGGGCCGCAATATAATCACGAAGAAGCCAAAAGGCTTTTGGCAGACGCAGGTTGGGATGATACGGACGGAGATGGCTACCTTGACAAAGACGGAAAAATTTTTGAAATTAACTGGGTAACTTATAGAAATCGTATTGAACTTCCTTTGCTTGCTGAATCTGCGCAAGCTTCTTTAAAAGAAATTGGAATTAAAGTGAACATTGATGACCGCGAAAGCAATACTGTAATTGAAGATGTATCTAAAGATTTTGATATTTACTCTTGGGCAGTTGTAACAGCTCCATATGCAGATGGTATTACTTTCTTCAATGAACTTCTGACCAACTATAATATTCATGGATGGTCCGGAGAAGAATATGATAAATTTGTAGCGTTGTACAATAAAGCTTCTCAAGAAACAGATTCTGAAAAACGTGCAGCATACAGTGTTGAACTGCAACAGATGTTAGTTGACAACGGCATTTTATGTGTGGCTTCTCACAACACTATGAATATCGTTACCAAAACAGGAGTAACCGGTATTGCACCGCATCCTTCTGATTATTATGAAATTACAGCAGATTTGGATATGGCTCAATAACGAGTAAATAATTTTAAATGAGTGATGACATAGCATGGCAACCATCTTAGATGTTGAAAAACTAAATGTAACCTACAATGGCATTCCTATTCTGCAAAATATTAATATGAAAGTCGCAAAAGGGGAAATCCTTGGTATCGTAGGGGAATCCGGCAGTGGAAAAAGTACCTTGCTGAAAGCGATTATAGGGTTACTGGGCGATAACGGTCGTGTAGAATCAGGGCGTATTAGCTTAGAACAAGTGGATTTACTGAGAATTTCTCCTAAAAAACTGAGAAGTATTCGCGGAGCACAGTTAGGCATGGTATTCCAGAATCCGGGAATGTCGTTTAATCCCATTCGCAAGATTGGTGCTCAGTTTTTGGAAGCGCTAAAAAATCACGGAAAGATTGATGAATCACAGGCAACCAAACAGATTCTGGATATGTTTACCAGACTTGGTCTGCGGGAAGGTAAGCGTATTTTGAACAGTTATCCTTTTGAATTAAGCGGAGGTATGAATCAGCGTGTTGCCATTGCTCTGGCAATGATTATGAATCCGCAGCTGCTTTTAGCGGATGAACCTACCAGTGCTTTAGACGTTACCGTGCAGGCACAATGCGTCAAAGAGATGATGGATTTACGTGAACATTTGGGCACAACAATTATCATTGTCACTCATAATATGGGGGTTGTATCTCATATGGCAGATAAAGTAGCGGTTATGTATGCAGGAAGCATCGTAGAGTATGGTTCCAAAGCAGATGTGTTAAATCATCCCAAACACCCATATACCAAAGCGTTGATTACTTCTATCCCTCAAATTGGTGGTACGATTCCCAAAGGAATTCAGGAACAGCCTCCTGCTTTTGGAGAAATATTCACAGGCTGTAGTTTTTCTCCAAGATGCAGTTTATGCGATGATATCTGTACGCATGAAAAGCCTATTATGCACAGTTGTGAAAATGGCCATGCTGTATTTTGCCATAAATGTCTAAGTGAGGTTTAAAATGAAAGTGTTAGAATTAAAAGACGTCAAAAAGACCTTTCAAAAAAATAAAAAAACCTTTACGGCAGTGGAAGGTGTCAGTTTTTCCATCGAGAAAGGCGAGTGCGTAGGACTGGTGGGAGAATCCGGCTGTGGTAAAAGTACCATTGCGCGAATGGTTACACATCTTGAGCAGACCACTTCCGGCGAAATTTTTATGAATGAGAGAAATGTTACAAAAGCAAAAGGAAAAGAACTGCGTAACCTATATCAAAATTTACAGATGGTATTTCAAAATCCAAGTGATTCTTTTAACCCAAGAATAAAGCTTGGAAGCAGTATTGGAGAAGTGCTTATTAATTTTGGAAAACCGCGTAGTGAGATAAAACGTACGGTAGCGCAATTGCTGGAACAAGTAGGTTTAAAATCAGAATTTGCATCGCGCTATCCTCATGAAGTAAGTGGCGGTCAATGTCAGCGTGCCGCCATTGCAAGAGCCATAGCCATTCAGCCCGATTTACTCATATGTGATGAAGCAACCAGTGCTTTGGACGTTTCGGTTCAAGCGCAAATTGTAGATTTAATTTTAAAGTTACGTCATGAAATGAACATGTCCTATTTGTTTATTTCTCACGATTTGGCTTTGGTGCAAAGTATTTGTGACCGTATTCTTGTGATGCACCGCGGACGCATTGTAGAGGAAGGAAATACGCGGGATGTGATTGAACATGCTGCACATCCTTATACGAAGTTATTATTATCTTCGGTTTTTCCAATTCATCCGGATACGCAATGGAAAATACCTTCCGTTCCTCAAGTGACGGAAGAAGAGGGAGATGCCTGCAGATTTTGGCAAAGATGTCCTCATTGTAAGGAACAATGTAAAAAAGAACGGCCAGAGCTTAAAAAAATCAATGAACATCATTCTGTTGCCTGCCATTTTGTTGAATAAGCAGCATATCAAAAAAGGAACAACCTTGCAAAGGTTGTTCCTTTTTTTTATCTATTTTTGTTTCTATATTTTAGAATATTGACATTTTAAGAGAGAATTAAATAGAATCCATCACTTCTCTGATAGAATCAGCACAAATCTTTACGGCCTTTTTCATTTCTTCACGTGTCATGATCAGAGGAGGATTAAAATATAAAATATCTCCCAAAGGACGCAGAAGCAATCCTTTTTTTAATGCTGTTTTGTATATTTGGTATCCGTATCTATGAGAAGAATCAAACGAAGTTTTGGATTCTTTATCTTGTACCAGTTCAATTGCATTGATTAATCCAATGGAACGAATGTCGCCTACATAGCGGTAATCTTCCAACTCTTCACGTATTAAATTCGTAAGATAAGGAGCATTCCGATTTGCATTTTGTAAAATAGGTTCCTCTTCCAAAATGTTGAGGACTTCAATGGCTGCCGAACATGCCAAAGGATTTCCGCAATAGGTGTGACTATGCATAAACGCTTTTCCTTCCTGATAATCAGAATAAAAAGCGTCATATATTTTTTGTGTTGTAACAGCTAAAGCAGTAGGCAGATAACCGCCGGTAAGTCCTTTGGAAAGACACATAATGTCAGGAGAAATGTCTGCGTGATTGCAAGCAAACATTTTACCTGTTCTTCCGTAGCCTACAGCAATTTCATCGGCAATGAGATGAACGTGATATTTGTCACATGCTTTACGCAGTTTTTTCAAGTATACGGGGGAGTATATTTTCATTCCTGCGGCTGCCTGCACCAATGGTTCTATCATAAATGCACATGTTTCGTCACCGTATTGCTCAAAAGTTTTTTCAGCATCTTCAAAGCATTCAGCCTGACAGGTTTCACAGTTTTTCCCGTATTTACAGCGATAGCAGTCAGGAGCCTGTACACGTATGATGTCCAGCATAATCGGTTTATAAATTTCTGAATATAAATCCACTCCGCTGACAGATAACGCTCCAAGTGTTTCACCATGATAAGCATCTGTCAAAGCCATAAATCGCTTCTTTTGCGGATTTCCGGTTTGATGATGATACTGGAAACTCATTTTCATAGCCGCTTCAATGGCAGAAGAACCATTGTCGGTAAAGAAAAACTTTTCCAAACCTGTCGGTAATTTTTTCTGTAATTTTTCGCAGAGTTCAATTGCAGGAGTATGAGAAAAGTTGGAAAAGATAACATGTTCCAAACGGTCTATTTGTTTTTTTATAGCCAGATTAATACGTTCGTTACAATGTCCCAGAAGATTACACCACCAAGAGCTGACAATATCCATATAACTGTTTCCGTCAACATCATATAGATAAATTCCTTTGGCATGGTCAATAACAATCGGAGGAAGAGACTCATAATCTTTCATTTGAGAACAAGGGTGCCAGATATATTGTAAATCTTTTTCTGCTAAGTTCATAATCGTCACAGCTTTCTTTTTGATTTTACATGTACATACACTTACAATACTTAAGAAATATCATTGCATAAATGAAGCAATGATTCTGCGCTGATAGACAGCTCTGTTTCATTTGGTTTTACACATGCCACAACGGGAATTCCGGTGAGGCGTTCTATTTGCTTTTTATTATCACGATGCATAAGATTGTCAGAATCGTATTGATTTAATATAATTCCGTTGACAATAATGTTGTGCTGTTTGGCATATGCTGCAGTTAAAACAGTACTATTGATGGTACCTAATCCTGCATGAGCGACAATTAAAATAGGAAGATGTAATGTTTGTATCACATCGGTTAACATAATGGGGGAGCTATCCATACGCAAAGGACAAATGATACCGCCGCTTCCTTCTGCTACCATAACATCAAACTGTGTAGCTATATGATGAAAATCGGATTGAATTTTGTTCATGTCAATTGGACATTTTTCCAGTTCTGCCGCCAAATGGGGGGAAACTGCAGGTTCATAGATGTAAGATACCAATTGTTCAGGCGGGACAGGTAAACCTGATATGGAGGCAACATACGCAGCATCTCCTGGTATCAGTTCGCCTGCATTACGATATGCACCGCTTAAAGCCGCTTTATAATAACCTGCATTGACAGATACTTCTCTCAACTTTTTTAAAATCAATGCAGTCACATATGTTTTTCCTACGTCCGTACCGGTAGCTGTTATAAAAATTCCTTTTTTCTTGTGTATCATAAAAAATTCACCGTATACTTTAATTGTTTTAACATATTCATATCGTCTTGTATGGTAATACCTGAGGTTGTCAGCATATCACCGGAGATGGCTGCATTTGCTCCTGATTGAAATGCAGATTTTCCTTTATCGCACATATTGCCGCGCCCTCCCGCTAAGCGAATGGCTCCGTTTGGAATTAAAAAGCGGAAAATAGACACAATACGGCATAAATCATCTTCTGTTAGTTTTGGAAGTTCTGCAAACGGCGTACCGGGAATCGGATTTAAAACATTAACAGGAACAGAAGTAATGCCAAGTTCACGAATATCAATTACCATATCAATACGATCTTCCATCGTTTCTCCTAAGCCCATAATACCGCCGCTGCATACTTCTAATCCTGCTTTCAAAGCATGTTTGATTGCCTGAATTTTATCATCATAAGTATGGGTGGTACAGATATTCGGAAAATTTCTTCGTGATGTTTCCAAATTATTATGATACCGGGTAACACCGGCTTCTTTTAATTTGACAAATTGTGGGTATGTCAGCAAACCGTGAGATGCACATAACGAAATACCGCTTTCTTTCTTTAACCTGCGATATGTTTTACAGATATCATCTACTTCTTGGTCAGACAGAGCACGTCCTGAGGTTACAACAGAAAATCTTAAAATACCGTTTTCGTAATTATGTTGTGCTTCCTGTAAGATGGTAGCGCTGTCTAAAAGCGGATACTCTTCCACAGCGGTACAGAAATGGGAGGATTGAGCGCAGTATTTGCAGTTTTCAGAGCATTTGCCGCTTTTTCCGTTGATAATAGAACATAAATCAAATACATTATCACAAAAATATTCTCTCAGTTCATTTGCCGCCTGACATAACTCATCCAGCGGTTGGTCTGCCAATGATAAAGCTTCTTCTTTCGTGATCGATACACCTTGCAACGCTTTTTCTTTTAATATTTGTACTGTATTCATGTGGATAGTTTCTCCTTTTTTAGGATTGGAACCAATCGTTTTCCGATAAAGGCGCAAACAACGCAGGTAAGAATATCTCCCGGCATGGGAAGTAAGAAACAGTATAAGAACAAAGACCATACGCCTGCATAAGTATTGGTGTAAAACATGGCAATAAAGAAGTAGTAGATGGTTCCCAGTGTATAAACAATCAATAAACCTGAAAAGTTGGCAACCAAAAGACGTTTGATGCTTGGGCGCGGTACTTTATGGACAATCAATCCTGTTACAAATGTACCTATTAAAAATCCAATGAGATATCCGAATGTGGGCTGCAATACATAAGCGGGGCCGCCTCCTTGGGTAAAAATAGGTACACCGCAAAGACCGATAAGTATGTATACACCAACAGATAGTGCTCCGTATTTTGGACCAAGCACAATACCGGCAAGAGTAGTAAACAATAGCTGCAGTGTAAAAGGAACGAAAGGCACCGGAATTTTAATAAACGCGCCCACTGCGATTAAAGCTGCAAACAATGCGCATAAAATAAGAGAGTATACAGTGGATTTTGATTTTTCTTTCATGAGGCGAAGTTCCCCCTAATGCTAATTTCTCCTGAGTGAAGTGATGTGATGGTTCCGTCTTGTTTTTTTATTATAAGGCCACCATTTTTATCGATATCAATTGCAGTAGCTTTTTCAGAGTTTGTACCTTGAATAACCTCAATCTCTTTTCCTAATACAATGGAGCGTGCTTTGTATTCCTCAATGAAAGAACGGTCTTGCAGATGGTTGCATAGGGAAAGTACATGATTGATGACAGCTGCAACAATTTGATTACGTGTGATACCGGCAGGCTTTTCATGGAATAATGAATCTGCTTTTTGTTGAATGCTTTCCGGAAAACAAGAAACAGCGGTACTAAAGTTAATACCAATTCCAAGAATGATAGATTCAATGCTGCCGCTTTCAAAGTCTGTCAATGCTTCGGTCAGAATACCACATATTTTTTTACCGTTTATATAAATGTCATTTACCCATTTGATTCCTGTATGGATTTGTGTTACTTCTTCAATGGCTCGTGCTACCGCGACAGATGCGGCAGTTGTGATGAGAACAGCATCATTACTGATTAGGTTGGGACGTAAAATAAAACTCATATAAATTCCACTACCGGCAGGGGAGTGAAAAGAACGTCCCATTCTTCCGCGTCCTGCGGTTTGTTCTTCGGACAGAACTACAGTACCGTGAGGTGCCTGCTCTAAAGCCATTTTTTTAGCAACAAGATTGGTGGAATCAACGGTTTTAAATACATGAATCATATCTTGGCTGCCGTATGTTAAATGTGGACCAATACCTTCGGCTGATATTACATCTGTTTCATCAGATAAGCAATAACCTTTATTGGTAACAGAAATAATTTGATATCCCTCTTTTTTTAATTCGCTGATTGCTTTCCAAATAGCGGAACGTGAAATTTGCAGCTGTTGTGCCAATTCTTCTCCTGAGACATAAGTTTCGCGGTTTTTCTCAAGTATTTGCAATATTTTACTTTTTGATGACATGATGATATCCCTCACATAACGATGTTATTGATTTCTTTTAGTATAAATAGTAAAGAGGTGATTGTCAACCTATTTTTCAATACAGGTTTACAATCACCTCTTTACATAAAAAAGCAGCATATTCTCATTCAATATGCTGCTTCATTTATTCTTTATCATTTGGTTCATGTTGTGCGTCATAAATTGCATTTAATAAATGTGTAGTAAACATAGTAGCGTATAGTTTTGCTTCAGATAGTGCAAAGGCCAATACACCATTTGTATCAATAGTGCCGTCTTCCTTACCAAAAGCTTGCATACGCTGGAGTTTGTCTCCTTGTAATTCTGCTTCTACATTTTGTTGAACAATTGCAGAAAGTTCTGCAATGTCTTTTTTTGTAAGCTCAATTGCCATGTGCTTTTCCTCCCAAACTACTTTTTTATCATTTTATCATGATTCGAATTTAGAATCAAGATTATAGTATGATAATGCCGAAAAAGCGATTTGCGTTGGCGTTTTATAAATTTTTATACACTTTATTCTTTTTGTATAAAAAACTGACAGAAATGACATACTGTCTAAATACAAAATCATACTTGAATGCTATCATAAATGATACTAACATATTGAAAAGAGGAGAGCATGTTTGAAAAAACGTAACAGTACAGAACAAGTACAATTGCGCGACCCATTAAACGAGCAGCATAAACGCAGAAAAAAAATAATAAGCTGTGTTGCGCTTGTTTTGGGCGTTGCCATTATACCACTGATGTACAGCGGTATTTATTTGGCATCTGTATGGGATACTTATGGCAGATTAGATACACTGCCGGTTGCAGTTGTAAACCATGACCAGGGGGCGCAAATCAATGGTGAAGAACGTAACCTGGGTCAAGAACTCATTGATAAAATGGAAGAGTCAAAAGATTTGGATTGGGTCATTACAGATGAAGCTGATGCAAAAGCTGGTTTAGAAACAGAAAACCGTTACTATGCCGTCATTGATATTCCTTCAGATTTTTCTCATAATGTGGCAACTGCAGAAGATATAGATAAAGTACCTGCAACTATTACGTATTCAGCAAATGAAAAACGTAACTACATTGCTTCTACTATTATGAAAAGTGCGACCCAAAGCCTACAAAAAGAATTACGTGCTAGTGTGACCGAACAAATTACAGGTAATTTGGTTCAGCAGTTAAATAGTGTTCCGGGGCAAATGGAAACAATTTCTGATGGATTTACCACATTGGGAAATGGTACTGGTGCTTTGAGAAGCGGTATGGATGTTCTATTGCAAGGTTCACAAACTATTACAACAAATTTGGAAACCTTGGATAATGGTTTAGAGCAAGCAAAAGATGGTTCAGAACAATTGAATCAGGCATTAACACAGTTACCTACTTTAATGCAAGGCATTGAACAACTGAATCAGGGGGCCTCTGATTTATCTACAGGATTAAATCAAGCTGCACAAGGAGCTTCGGCTTTAAATGATGGTGCTGCTAATTTAACGGATTTAACAAACGGTATTAACTCGCTATCTCAAGGAAGCAGTCAAGTATCGATAGGAGCACAGCAATATGTAAGTCTGACAAATGGTATTCAGCAAGCTTTAATGGCAAACGGCTATGACGGAGCAAAGACTGTACAGACTTTGGCACAACAGCTGCAATCTGCAAGTGGTTCACAGGCAGATTCTTTGAAAGCAATGATTGGTATTATTGGCGGTAACAGTACCGTTATTCAGAATTTAACAGACCAATATAATGCAATCAAAGATAACCCTGCTTATGCACAACAAGCGGCTCAGCTACAAGCTTTGATTGGAATGCTTCAACAAGATATGAATAAAGGAAGTGCTTCTGCAGCATCACAATATGCCGCTGCAGGTACACAATTGGTAAATGGTACCAGCCAATTAAATCAGGGCGCAGAGCAGTTAGCATCCAGCACAGAAAAAATCGGTGAGCTGCAAAGCGGTATCGGCAGTTTGAACACAGCGTTATCACAACTAAATGATGGTGGCAAACAAGTAGCAGATGGTACTGCAACTTTATCTTCCAGTAGTAGTCAGCTGGCGCAGTTACAACAAGGAGTTGGTTCATTAAATAGTGCATTGGGTCAACTTTCCAGTGGAGCTTCACAATTGTATCAGGGATCATCTGAATTAACAAATGGTGTTTCTTCTGCTCAGGACGGAGTGGTTCAATTAGATGATGGTGTTACATCTGCAAAAGAAGAATTGGATGGTGCAATTAGCGAAACATCAGAAAAATTGAAAGCAACAGATGGCCTTGAAACATACACTGCAAATGGAGTATCAGTACAAGCAGATCCATATGAAGCAGTTCCGAATTACGGAACCGCGTTTGCACCATATTTTATTTCAGTGTCATTATGGACCGGTGGCCTATCCATTTTAATGAGTATATACCTAGAACCAAACAGAAGAATGAAACGTCTATCTGTAGACTCGCATTCCAGAGTAATCAGAATGTTTGCATTTTTAGGAATAGGTGTACTTCAAGCAGTATTGCTTGGTATTGTTGGCCAATTTGGTCTGGGACTGCCAATTAACAATGTTTTTGGTTTCTATAGTGCGGTTATTTTGGCTTCGGCTACTTTTGTTGCCATCATTCAATTCTTGATGATGTATTTAGGCGATATAGGTAAAATACTGTCTATGGCTCTTATGGTATTACAGTTGACGTCAACGGGTGGTACCTTCCCAATTGAAACTTCGGGTGCATTCTTTGAAGTGTTGAATAAAATTATGCCAATGACTTACAGTGTAAACTTATTAAAAGAAGTAATCAGCGGTGGAGATGCCGGAATTATCTGGTATAACGTAGGAATTTTATTTGCATTCTTTGCTGCATTTACAGCAGTTACTTTGGGATTGGCTATTTATCAAGATAAAAAAGACAAAAAGAATCAAGCAAAGCAAATAGAGCAAGTGGATACAGATTTTACAGAAATGACAGTTTGATATAAATATATTGAGAAAGGCGCTGATATTCAGCGTCTTTTTTTCTGTGATTTTTTAGGAAGTTTTCCTATTGAGAGTGTGTGTTTCTGCTTTTATGTGGTATTGCACAGGCGATTATTTATACTGAAACATAGGAGGAAACTTATTTATGGAAGGAAATTATATGCTTTCCGGTATCAATGATGATAAAACCATTGATTTTTAATCCAAAACAATATTTTGATAGAGAAAAAGAATCGGATAATAACGAAGAGCAGTAAAGAAAAAGGTATGCTTACTAATAAGCATGCCTTTTTAATGTGAAAATAAATTGCACAACATAGATAAAAAGAAATACAATTTTATAAATATTCATATTATAAAGAAAAAATATATTAACTTTTTTCTTCTTCGTTTACCATAAATAAAATAGTATTAGAAATTACAATGTATAGTTATTGTGTTGTCACATATATTTTGTAGTAGTTAATATAACTATCAAAAAATGTTTTTTTGAGCGTACAAAATCATAAAATTTGTAAATATTTTGCGAAATTTTCTACTAATATCTTTCGCGAATTTTAAGTTGTGGTATACTGGAATAAAAGTATGATATATGATAAGTGAGGAATTGAAATGCAAGAACCGGAGCTTTCTGTAATTATTCCTGTGATGAACATTGAAAATAGAATTTGTGATGTGCTTAATACTTTAAAAGAAGATACAAAAAATTTTTTAGTGGAATTTCTAATTATTGACAGAGGCTCAAAAGACAAAACATTGCAGATGGCATTGCGTTTTTTGCGGCAGAATCAATTAAATGGTTATGTTATGCAGGAAAGAGGAGGAAATATTAGTCAAGTTTTAAATGCCGGTATTCAATATGCCAATGGAACTTATATTACCTTTGTGTTTCCTCAGCGTATTTATCAGTCATATTTGGAAGAATTTCTAAAAAAGGCAAAAGAAACAAATGCAGAGTTTTTGTTTGGGTGCAAACGCCAAGAACAATTAAAATTTGCGGATTTGCGTAGCACCAGTTCGGTTATTAAGCAATTAACAGGTGTTGATTATATAGAATGTATGATTACCCATAGTATGATACCTGATGCCGGTGCCGTTATGGTATCTAAGCAATTTTTGCAAAATCATAAAATTCGATTTAACGAAAATAGTACATACCGTTATGGTGAAGATTTTGTGTATAAATGTTTTTTAGAAGCCAATCGTTTGGCACAAGTAGCAGTTGTGATGCAGGTAGATAACGAAAATTCTGTTTTGCAAAGTCAAAAACCTGCATCTCAGGATATTTTTGCGCCTTTTGAAGCAGTAGAAGGTTTACTGCGCACACTTGTATTTTTACAAAAGAAATATAGCCATTGTGAAAAAATGATGAAGTTATTTATGCAGCAAAAAATCCCGGAAACTATCATGCAAATCGTAGAAGGATTGCTAAATCAAAAAGTGAAACCTCGTGCCATACGTTCTTATATGCATAAAAAAGGATATGACAGTTTGCTTATCACAGGACCTTATACACCTCATAGTTTAAAGGTGAAGATGACAACTTGGCGCTATTTTCCTAAACTTTACCGTTTTGTGTAATAAGTGTTATAAAACAGGCGTCTGACCGCCTGTTTTTGTTTTATTTTTTAATGATGGGCGTTATAAAATATCTTGAAGAAAAACGCTAGATCTGGTATTATTATAAGATAAATATCACGATATGGAGGTGTATATGTTTGGTTTTGCAGGAGCAGAACAATAATGAGATCTTTTTACAAGATAGAGCATACTGCATCAATGCAGTTGCACAAATTATGGAAATGCGTGCCACAGGTGCTGTACCGCTTGCATATGTACAAACATACGGGTGTCAGCAAAATGTGGCAGATGGTGAGAAAATTAAAGGTCAACTGGCAGAAATGGGGTTTGATTTCACAGAAAATCTCGACGAAGCTGACTTTATTTTATATAACACATGTGCCGTTCGTGAAAATGCTGAATCGAAAGTATTTGGTAAAATAGGTGAATTAAAGCATAAAAAGAAAAGGAAGCCATCTTTGGTTACAGCTTTATGCGGTTGCATGGCAGAACAAGACCATGTTGTAGAGCGTATTAAAAAGAGTTATCCGTATTTGGATCTTGTGTTTGGCACTCATGTCATTCATTACTTACCACAGCTATTATATGCACTTTTGACTAACGGAAAACGCATTTTTGAAAACGGACACGAAAATGAAGACAAAGAAATTGTAGAAGGGTTACCGGTGGAACGTGATAGCAAACAAGTAGGGGCTTGGCTTACGATTATGTATGGCTGTAATAATTTTTGCACTTACTGTATTGTTCCGTATGTTCGCGGCCGTGAACGAAGTCGTGAACCGCAGGCGATAGAAGAAGAATTCCGTCAATTGGTACAAGCAGGATATAAAGAGATTATGCTGCTTGGCCAAAATGTAAATTCTTATGGCAAGACCTTGAAAAATCCGATTACCTTTTCTGAATTATTACGCAGACTTGACCGTATTGAAGGTGATTACCGCATACGATTTATGAGCCCGCACCCAAAAGATGCAACGCCTGAATTATTTGAAACAATGGCAAACAGTAAGCATATTGCTCATAGTTTGCATCTTCCTTTGCAGGCCGGAAATAATAGAGTGCTCAAGGCCATGAACCGTAACTATACAAGAGAACAGTTTTTAAAATTGGTAGAACAGGCACGTGCTGCTATGCCGGATATTACTTTTACAACGGATTTGATTGTAGGATTTCCGGGTGAAACATACGAAGAATTTTTAGATACTGTAGATATGTTGGAAAAGGTAAAGTTTAATTCCTTGTACACTTTTATTTATTCCCCGCGTGTGGGAACCAGAGCAGCGTCTATGCCGGATGAAATATCTGCTGAGGAAAAATCACGCTGGTTTCAGGAACTTTGGAAAAAACAAGAAGAAGTTGTTGCTCAAACCAGCCCTGCCATGATTGGTACAACCCAGAGAGTACTAGTGCAAGGCTATAACGAAAAACAAACTATGCTTTGGGGAAAAACAGAAGGAAATATGAACTGTGAATTTGAAGGCAACGACAGTTTAATAGGAACTTTTGTGAATGTAAAAATAACAGAGTCGCCAAATTTTGTGCTAAAAGGCACACTAATAACAGAATAATCATAATGAATAATATTGGAGGATTTTAAGATGGATGTTATTGAACTAACAAGAGAATTAGGAAAAGCAATTCAACAGGATGAACGTTTTTTGGCAATGCAAATTGCACGCCAAAATAGTGATAATGATGATGAATTACAGCAATTAATTGGTGAATTTAACTTGAAAAGAATGGCAATTAACAATGAAGCTGCAAAAGATGATAGAGACGAAACTAAATTGCAACAATTGAATAGCGAACTGCGTGATACTTATGCAAAAGTAATGCAAAATAAAAATATGATTGCTTACAATGAAGCAAAAGAACTGATGGATAATATGTTAAAACGTATCAACGCAATTATCAGCATTTCTGCAGAAGGCGGAGACCCTGAAATTGCAGATTTAACAGAGGAAGCCTGCGGTGGTTCTTGCTCCAGCTGTGCAGGCTGCCACTAATAATATATCGCATTCCATAAGAAAAAGATGAGGTAGAAAAATGGCTGATTTATCACCTATGATGAAACAATATTTTCAAATAAAAGAACAGAATCCCGACACCCTATTGTTTTTTCGCTTGGGTGATTTTTATGAGCTGTTTTTTGATGATGCAAAACTGGTGTCGGCAGAACTGGAGCTTACTCTGACCGGTCGTGACTGCGGACAAGCAGAGCGTGCGCCTATGTGCGGTGTTCCGTATCATAGCGCAGAATCTTATATTGCACGGCTTGTTGCAAAAGGTTATAAAGTTGCAATTTGCGAACAAATGGAGTCACCGGCGCAAGCAAAAGGATTGGTAAAGCGTGATGTTGTACGTGTTATCACTCCGGGTACTGTTATGGAAAGCAGTATGTTAGATGAAGCGAAAAATAACTTTATTTGTACTGTTTGTGTTGAGAAACATGAAGCCGGCGTTTGTTTTGCTGATATTTCTACCGGAGAATTGCATGCTACAACCTTAAAAGGAAATTCATTGGCTGATTTGGAGTTACAACTAAAAAATGAGTTAATGCGTTTTTCTCCAAGAGAAATTTTAATCAATTCACAGACGTTAGAGATGAAAACTCTTCCAAAATTTTTAAGAGAAAAACTCTCTACTTTACTGGAATGTTTAGAAGACAGCAAGTTTGCTTATGATATGTGTGAAACTGCTGTGCAACAGCAGTTTCCTGGAGATACAACGAAATCGTTATATATAGATGATAAACCTTTGGTTATAAAATCGATTGGCGCTTTACTGGATTATTTAAAACGGACTCAGCGCAACGGCATGGAACGAATGAACCGTATTATGTTATACACAAATGCGCAGTATATGCATTTGGACATAAATGCAAGACGTAATTTGGAATTGACAGAAACTATGCGGAATAAAGAGAAAAGAGGTTCCTTGCTTTGGGTGTTGGATAAAACCAAAACGCCTATGGGAAAACGTTTAATACGTACATGGTTAGAACGTCCTCTTGTGAATCCGGTTCAAATTAAAAAACGTCAATTTGCAGTAGATGAACTGATGAGAAATATCCCTTTAAGCGACGGTATTACAGAACAGCTGTCCGGTATTCATGATTTGGAACGTTTGATGACTCGCATTGTATATGGTTCTGCAAATGGTCGTGAATTGCGCAGTTTGCTAGCTGCCATTGAGCGTTTACCTGCTTTGAAACATTTATTGGAAGAGGTACACTGTAATTTACTGCAAGAAATTGTCCAACAAATAGATTTGTTGGAAGATGTAGCCCAGCTTATTTTTTCTTCTATTGTGGAAGACCCGCCGTTTTCTATTCGTGAAGGTGGTATCATTAAGCAGGGATATCATGCTGAGTTGGATCAGCTGAAAAGCGATATGACCAACGGAAAAGAACTGATTGCACAAATTGAAGCAAAAGAAAAAGAACGAACTCAGATACCAAAATTAAAGATAGGCTACAATCGTGTATTTGGTTATTATATTGAAATTTCCAACTCTTATAAGTCTCAAGCGCCGGACGAATATATCCGCAAGCAAACATTAAGCAACTGTGAGCGTTATATTACACAGGAATTGAAAGATTTGGAAGCCCGAATTTTGGGTGCTCATGATAAATCTATTCAATTGGAAAGCGTGCTGTTTGAAGAAGTACGTAAACAAGTGGCGGATCAATTGATTCGTGTACAAAGTACCGCAAGTGCATTGGCGCAGTTGGATGTATTAAACTCGTTTGCACGTATTTCACGTCAGCAAAATTATGTTTGTCCCGAGGTGAATTTGGGCGGGAAAATTGTTTTAAAAGACAGTCGTCATCCCGTTGTTGAAGTGTTATTGGACGGGGCTCCGTTTGTTCCAAACGATGTATTGTTAGATAAAAATGAAAATAGAGTTGCGATTATAACTGGCCCGAATATGGCAGGTAAATCTACCTATATGCGTCAAACTGCATTGATTGTATTAATGGCACAAATCGGTTGTTTTGTACCGGCTGCATCAGCTGAAATCGGTGTTGTAGACAGTATTTTTACCCGTGTAGGCGCATCTGACGATTTGGCTTCAGGACAATCTACCTTTATGGTGGAAATGTCTGAAGTAGCGGATATTTTAAAACATGCAACAGACCAAAGTTTATTGATTTTAGATGAAATTGGCCGAGGAACTTCCACTTTTGATGGTATGAGCATTGCTCGTGCTGTACTGGAATATGTGGCTGATACCAAAACTTTGGGCGCAAAAGCATTGTTTGCTACACATTATCATGAATTAACCGATTTGGAAGATTGTATGGACAGTGTCAAAAATTATAATATTGCCGTTAAGAAAAACGGTGATGATATTACATTTTTACGCAGGATTATCCGTGGAGGTGCAGACGATAGCTTTGGTATTGAAGTAGCCAAATTAGCAGGTGTACCAAATCAAGTTGTTTCCAGAGCAAAAGAGATTCTAAAAGAGTTGGAAAGTATGCCTCAGGCTGAAGTAACTGCAAAATCTGTCAAAAAACCAAAAGTGGTGCAGGAAGAAGCTCAAATTTCCTTTACACCTGCTTCCAAACACGCAGTGCTTGAAAAGTTGGAACAAATTGATGTGAATACTCTCACGCCGATTGAATGTATGCAGACTTTGTTTGAGCTGAGTCAATTGGCAAAACAGGATACATAATAAAGAGACAGAACCATAGCAAAGAAAGCGAGGTGCTTTATGGGCAAAATTCAGGTGTTGGATAAACAAATCGCAGAGCTGATTGCAGCAGGAGAAGTAGTAGACAGACCAGCCTCTGTTATCAAAGAATTGGTAGAGAATGCAATTGATGCAGGAGCCACAGCGATTACGGTAGAAATCAAAAACGGCGGCGTAACCTTTATGCGTGTCACAGACAACGGCTGTGGTATTGCCCGTGAAGATGTTCCTACTGCTTTTTTGCGTCATGCTACCAGTAAAATTCGAAAACAAGATGATTTGGAAGCAATTGGCACCTTGGGTTTCCGTGGAGAGGCATTGGCCTCTATCTCTGCGGTTGCAAATGTAGAAGTAATGACCAGAACAGCAGATGAACTGGCAGGTACTTTTTATGCAATCAGCGGTGGTGAGCAGCAGGCGTATGAGGACTATGGTTGTCCACAGGGTACAACGATTATTGTGAAAGATATTTTTTATAATGTGCCTGCAAGAATGAAGTTCTTAAAAAAAGACACAGTAGAAGCCAATGCTGTTTCCGGTGTTATGGATAAGATTGCATTATCTCATCCGGAAATTTCACTGCGTTTTATCAGAGATGGTAAGGAAACCTTACATACACCGGGAGACGAACAGCTGAAATCTGCCATTTACGCAGTGTTTGGAAAGGATTTTACCGCAGGTCTTCTTCCGGTCGATTATGAATTTGAACATGTAAAAGTTTGGGGATTTATCAGCAAGCCTGCAGCTGCAAGACCCAACCGCAGTATGCAACATTTCTTTATCAACGGCAGATATGTTAAAAGTAAGACTGCCATGGTGGCATTGGAGCAGGCATTTAAAGGTTCCTTAATGGTAGGAAAATTTCCAAGCTGTGTATTGCATATCGAGCTGTCTTATCATGCTGTTGATGTAAATGTGCATCCAAATAAATTGGAAGTACGTTTTATCAATGAAAAGCCAATTTTTGATGCTGTTTACCACGGTGTACAAACGGCTTTGAATCAAGGTGATAAGCCGTTTGTCATGGACGTTAAGAAGGTAGTTTCTTATCATCCGTTTTATGCGTCATCGGAAAAACCGGAGCAAATACAATTAAAAACAACGTATTCCAAACCGGTAAAAAAAACAGATACTGAGAAGCCAATACAACAGACTGCTCCAAAACAAGGAGAAGTTGTTCCTGTATCCGGATTTGCCAAAGAACTTTTTCAAAACAGCAGTACTGAAAAGCTTCAAATGAATGACAGCGGAAGTATACAAAATTCTGTTTCCGATGTACAAATTCCGTCTTTTCATCATTATAAAAATGATACTCCCAGAATTACGTATGCGGATATTGATATCACTGTAGATGACAGAGAGGATTTTACAAAGCCGGCTTCATCTTTACATCTTACTGAAGCAATACCGCAAGAGAGAGAACAGCAAATAGGGGAAGCGTATCAAACAGTGATACACAAAGAAACGCCGCAAGAGGATGAGCATTCTTCTGAAAAATCAACTGCAAAAACTGATTTGAAGCCACTGCGCTTAGTAGGAGAAGCGTTTGGAACCTACATTATTGCAGAACGAAATTGTGAAGAATTGGTGCTAATTGATAAACATGCGGCTCACGAACGAATGCTGTACGAAAAGCTGAAAAAACAAGCTCCCGGTTCTGATTCTCAAATGCTGCTGCAGCCGATTACCGTTACTTTAAATAAAGAGGAATACACGGCAGTATTGCAGGCGCTTGATACCTTTGCAAAAGCAGGTTTTGAACTGGACGATTTTGGTGCAGGCACGATTTTGGTACGAAGCGCACCTCTTTCTATGGAGCATGATGATATTTCTTCCGCTGTTATGGAAATGGCAGGATATTTAAATCAGCAAAAGACGGATATTACAACAGAGCATTTGGATTGGCTGTATCACAACATTGCTTGCAGGTCAGCCATCAAAGCGGGCGACAAAAGTTCTCCACAGGAATTGTTAGCTTTGGTAGAGCAATTGGAGGAAGATGATACTATTCGATATTGTCCTCATGGTCGTCCTGTGAGAATTGTAATAAAGAAAAAAGATTTGGAAAAACAGTTTGGACGTATTCAGTAATGTTTTCAATTTCGTTGTTTTTTCTTCACAATGATATGGTAGGATATTAGGAGCTTAGCATGGAAAAACAAGAATTACAGAAAAAAATCCCGCTGGTAGTTATTGTAGGACCAACTGCCTCAGGAAAAAGTAAATTGGCAGTAGAACTGGCACATTGGCTACAGACGGAAATTGTATCAGCAGATTCAATGCAAATTTACCGCGGAATGCAAATTGGTACAGCCAAACCCACTGTGGAAGAAATGGAAGGGATTACGCACCATCTTATAGATTTTGTGGAATTGAATGAACCATTCAGTGTAGCTGATTATGTTGCACACGCAAAAATATGTGTAGAGCGTATTGCACAGAAAGGAAAAATTCCAATTTTGGCTGGTGGCACAGGACTGTACATTAATTCATTTTTGGAGAATTTGCAATTTTCTGATGAAGATAAAGATGCAGTTTTATGTGAACAACTGGCAGAAAAAGCGAGGGATCAAGGGGTGCAGGTGTTAGTAGAAGAGCTGCGTTCTTTTGACCCCCAGTCTGCAGAGCGAATCGATTCTCATAATGTTAGTAGAATTATTCGTGCGATAGAAATTTACAGAACGACAGGTATGACGATGACAGAACACATAGCACAGTCTCGCAGTATACCGTCTCCGTACTCTGCGTGCATCATCGGACTTGATTATACGGACAGAGCCATTCTTTATGACCGTATCAATCGCCGTGTAGATCAGATGATACGTATGGGATTGGTAGAGGAAGCAAAACAAGTGCTCAGTGAGCAAGATGGCAAAACAGCATTGCAGGCAATCGGATATAAAGAACTGTTACCGTATTTTCAAGGGAATTTCACTTTAGAAGAAGCTGTGGAGCATATGAAGCGGGAAACACGCCGATATGCCAAACGGCAGTTAACTTGGTTTCGTAGAAACCCCAATATACATTGGTTAAAAGCAGATGAAATGGAAAGCCACGAACAGTTGGTAGAAAAAGCAAAATCGCTTGTAACGCAATTTCAATTTTAGTGTAGAAAGTAAAGGGTTTTCAATGGGTATCTTAAATCATCCAATTTTAAAAAGAATTATCACAATTATCATAGTAGTCCTTTTATTGGTGTTCATTGGTTACCAAATTTGGCGTGCCAATCATTCGTCTGTCGTAACAGAAGCGGCTACCTATGCAAGTATTTCCGATACGATACAGGCAGAAGGTGTTATTATTAGAGATGAAACGCTTGTGCAGCAAAATACTGCAGGTGTTATTACGTATGATATTTCTGACGGAACAAAAATTGCAAAAGATGGTTTGATTGCAACAGTTTACGATACTGCGGAAGATGCTACTACACAACAGCGGAGAGAACAGCTGGAATCACAGTTGGCTACTCTGAAAGAATTAAACAGTGCCAGAACTACAACTACCTATACCAATCCGGATAATTTGGATAAAGATATTCATACCAAATTATATACGATGTTATATTCTATTCATGAGCGTGGCAGAGATCAAATTGATAGTGATAAAGATTCTGTGTTAAAATCAATTAATACACGCCAAATAGCAACAGGGCAAGTGACAGATTTTAATGCGAAAATTCAGTCTCTCCAAGACCAATTAACGGCTTTGGGATCCGTGAAAGGCACAAAAAAAGGGGAAATTAAATCACCGTCTTCCGGTTATTTTGTCAGTTCTATAGATGGATATGAATCCGCTTTTAGTTATGACAATGCTACTGAATTAACTGTTGATGATTTAAAAGCAGAAAAAGATCAGCAAGCTAAAATACAAGACAGCAGCGTAATTGGTAAAATATGTGATTCTTATAACTGGTATGTTGCCTGTATTGTACCGGCTGACACGGCCACCAGACTGAAAGAGGATACGCAGGTATCCATCCAGTTGCCGTTTGTTTCTTCCAGTGATATTCCTGCTACAGTTGCAGCTGTAAATCAAGCGGAGGGCGCTTCCGAGGCTGCTGTTATTTTAAGATGTAATTATATGAGTGATGCGTTGTCTAAAGTACGTGACGAAACTATTCAAATTAATATTAATACCTATACAGGCATTCGTGTCAGCCAACAGTCTGTCCGTTTTCAAACTGTTTCAAAAGAAGTAACAGATGAAAACGGAAATACAACCACTGTAACTAAGGATGTAAAAGGTGTTTACATTTTATATGGTAACTCTATTAAATTTGTTGAGATTGTGCCATTGTATAGTAGTAATAATTATGTCATATGCGATTCTGATCCGGATACAAGTGAGTTAATGACAAGCGAAACATTAACACTATACGATGAAGTTGTGGTAGGAGGTAAAGATTTGTATGACGGAAAATTGGTTAAATGATGAAGGTATTACAGCGAAAATTGCAGCACTGGAAGAAAATTATAAAGTTGTAACAGAAAAAGTAGCACAGGCAGCAATTAAATCTGGAAGAAGACCGGAAGAGATTACTTTATTGGCAGCAACCAAAACAGTTCCGGTTCCTGTTATTAACAGAGCAATTGAACTTGGAATTACTTGTATAGGAGAAAATAAAGTACAAGAACTTTGTGAAAAGTATGACCAGCTGCATTTAGAACACTGTGACTGTCATTTTATCGGTCATTTGCAAACCAATAAGGTAAAACAACTGATTAGTAAGGTAAGCATGATTCATTCTGTAGACAGTGTGAAATTGGCAAAAGAAATCTCTAAAATTTCTCAGCAGCACCATTTGGTAACAGATATTTTAGTAGAAATCAATATTGGAAAAGAAGAAAGCAAAGGCGGTATATATATTGAGGATACAGAGTCATTTTTAGGAGAAATATCCACATTATCTGGTATTTCTGTGAAAGGATTGATGACAATACCGCCCGCAGATGAAAATATTACAAAAACAATACATTATTTTGAAAATATGTATAAGAAATTGGTTGACATTAGGTCTAAAAAAATAGATAATATATCTATGAATTATTTGTCTATGGGTATGTCAGCGGATTATGCACAAGCAATTGAGGCAGGTTCCAATATTGTTCGTGTAGGTTCTGCTTTGTTTGGGCAGAGAGTTTATAAATAAAACTGATTATTATTGCAGTAATAAAAACAACCGGGAGGAAACGACCAATGAGTAGTGTTAAATTTGTTCAAAAATTTAAAGATATGTGGAATCCACCAGAGGATGAATTTGATGATTACGATTATGATGAGCAAGTAGAAGATGTTTATGCAGAGGAAGAAGCCGCTGAGGAATATCAAGAGCCAACTCGCCATAGTCATGCTCGCGCTCAGGAAACAAACTCCAATAAAGTAGTGAATATTCATGCACAATCTCAAATTCAAGTGGTTTTATTCAAGCCAAATAACTTTGGTGAAGATACCAGAGCAATTGCGGATGAACTACTAAAGGTACATACTGTTGTTTTAAATTTGGAAGATACCAACAAAGATGTTTCACGCCGTATTTTGGACTTTTTAAGCGGCGTTGCATATGCTAATGGCGGTAAAGTAAAAAGAGTAGCTACCAGAACATTTATCATCACTCCTTATAATGTGGATTTGACCGGTGATGATTTAATCGACGAATTAGAAAGCAGCGGCGTTTATTTTTAATTAGATATGTCGGACAAACATAGTGTAAAAAGTGCCCAGGTAATTTTTTTGGCACGTGTACAGGATGCAGTTAATTTGTGTGAGAAACGGCATAAGCCGCAATTTATCGGTTTTCTTGATGAAAAGGAACAATTATATACTGAAAAATTAACATCACAAATGGGTTTTAAAAACTATATGTTTTGGGGCGGTCATGCTTCCTCAGAGCGTGTAGTTTTTGGTGCGTTTCCGGACTATATAGAGCCAAGCGAGAATCTTTTTCCAATTCAGACCATAACAGCAACTTTTCGAACCTGTGACAAATTATCTCACAGAGATTTTTTGGGTGCATTGCTGTCGTTAGGAATTGAACGAGAAACATTGGGTGACTTTCTAATTGAGGATGGTCGATGTGTATTTTTTGTACGCGAAGAAATAAGTCAATTTATTCTCATGCAGGTAAAAAAGATTGGACGTGTTGGCGTTACATTAAAAGAAGGTGCAGATTATCCTTTGCCAATGGGCAGAGGATTTACTGAGTTTTCCTTTGTCGTTGCATCTCCAAGATTGGACTGTGTTACGGCAGCGCTTGTTGGTTATAGCCGAGAAAAGTCCGGTGCTGCGATTAAAGCAGGACTGGTAACACAAAATTATCAAGTTGCTGTGTCTACCTCTCAAAAAGTAGAAGCGGGCGACAAGATTTCAATTCGTGGAAAAGGTAAATTTGTGCTGGATCGCATCGGTCCTATGACTAAGAAGGGTAGACTCAGCATATTTGGTAGAAAATATAAATAATTTAGGAGGGCTTATAGGATGCTTACCATTAACGATATCATTAATGCTAGTTTCAATAAATCAAATTTTGGTGGTTATAAAACCGAAGATGTGGACGTTTTTATTGATGAGGTAAAAGAGTCCTATGAGTTGTTGATTAAAAAAAATATTGAGCAAAAAGAAGCGAATGAAAGCCTTGCTGAAGAAAATAGAAAATTAGCAAAAAAAATTGACCTTCTTGCAAAAAAAGTGGAAGAATATCGTCAGGAAGAAAATGAAATCAAAAATGCTCTTATCAGCGCACAAAAATTGAGTGAAGCGGCAATTCGTGAAGCACGACATAAAGCAGAAATTATTTTAAAAGATGCTCAAATGAAAGCAGACGAAAAAGTTGCTTCCATTGCAGATGAAGTGGAAGAGAAAAAAGAAGAGCTTGAAAAAATGAGACAAATTGTGTCTGATTTCAGAAAAACCTTGCTGGATAAATATAAAGAGCATTTGACTTTAATTAACAATATTCCAAACCGAAAAAAACCAGTAAAATTGGAAGAACCAAGGCAACCTGAATCGGCAGAAGAAAGAAAGTCGAAAGAATTGCATACACAGTCTTTAGAAGAGCATATGATTGAGAAAACACAGCCAATTGATATTAAAGGTGCTATTGGAAAAGAACCTGGTGAAGAAGAGAAAGATTTTGTTTCTGCACAACAAAGTTCTCAAGATGCAGCTTCTAAAGTGACCTCTTCCATTGAGGTGGAAGAAGTCGAAGAAGCTCCTACAAAAAAATTTCATTTAAATACAACAAGCTTTGAAAAAGCACCTGAGGAGCGCAGAGGTCGTGATTTGCGTTACGATGTATTGAAATTTGGTGAAGACTATAATATTGCAGAAGATGATGATGATGACGAAGAATCTTCATCAAGCAGAATGAAACGCAATAAATAATCCATTAAGGAGAGAACATTAAGAATGTCACAAGATTATAAAAATACGCTTAACTTACCGCAGACCGATTTTTCTATGCAGGCAGGCTTGCCTAAAAAAGAGCCTGCTATGCTTGAAAAATGGGAGCAAGATGGTATTTACGATAAATTGATGAAAAAAAATGAGGGAAAGCCACGTTTTGTTTTGCATGACGGACCTCCATATGCCAACGGTGACATCCATTTGGGTACTGCACTGAATAAAACTTTAAAAGACTTTATTGTTCGTTATAAAAATATGTCTGGTTTTCAGGCTCCTTATGTTCCGGGATGGGATACACATGGTTTGCCTACGGAATTAAAAGCACGCAAAAAAGCCGGTGTTGACAATTCCAGTACCATTTCAGATGTAGAGCTTAGAGAAATGTGCCGTGAATTTACGTTGGGTTACTTAGATGATCAAAGAAAACAATTTAAGCGTATTGGCGGTCTTGGTGAGTGGGATAATCCATATATTACTCTAACGCGTGATTTTGAAGCAACACAAATTGAAATTTTTTCCAAAATGGCTACAAACGGCTATATTTACAAAGGTTTAAAACCAGTTCATTGGTGTCCCGATTGTGTAACTGCACTTGCTGAAGCTGAAATTGAATATGCAGAAGATCCATGCTATTCAATTTATGTGAAATTTGCTGTGTCAGATGATAAAGGCATCTTATCCAAATTGGGTGTAGATCCAGATAAAACATATTTTGTCATTTGGACTACCACAACATGGACATTACCTGCAAACCTTGCAATTTGTTTAGGGCCGGAATTTGACTACTCTGTTGTAAAATGTGACGGAGAATATTACATTATGGCCACTGCTCTTTATGAGAAAGCAATGGAAGCAGCAGGAAAAACAGAATATGAGGTTGTAGCTTCACTAAAAGGCGCCGAAATGGAATATATGAAAGCAAAACATCCATTTATCGACAGAGAATCCTTGGTTATTGTGGGTGACCATGTTACACTGGAAAGCGGTACAGGTTGTGTTCATACAGCTCCCGGTCATGGTGTGGATGACTATAATGTTTGCAAAAATAATTACCCTGAATTGCCAATCGTTGTTCCGGTAGATAATCATGGTAAAATGACTGCGGAGGCAGGAGAACAATTTGCAGGTCTTTCTACGGATGAGGCAAGCCGTGCAATTGGCAAGCATTTGGAAGAGATTGGTGCAATGTTTGCTGCAAAGAGAATCGTTCACCAATATCCGCACTGCTGGCGTTGTAAAAATCCGGTGTTATTCCGTGCAACAGAGCAATGGTTCTGTTCTGTAGACGATATTAAAGAGCAAGCAGTCAAAGCCATCCAAGATGTTACTTGGATTCCTGGTTGGGGGCAAGATCGCATTACCTCTATGGTACAAGATAGAAACGACTGGTGTATTTCCCGTCAGCGCAGATGGGGTGTGCCAATTCCTATTTTCTATTGTAAAGAATGCGGTGAACCTTTAATTTCAGAAGAAGCTATGGCAGCTGTATCTGAAATGTTCCGAACAGAAGGCTCTGACCAGTGGTATGTAAAACCTGCAGAAGAGATTATTCCTGAAGGCATTGCTTGTAAAAAATGTGGTTGCACACACTTTGATAAAGAAAAAGATATTATGGATGTTTGGTTCGATTCAGGCGTTACTCATGCCGCTGTTTTGGATAAAAGACCAAACCTACATTGGCCTGCTGACCTTTATTTGGAAGGCGCCGACCAATATCGCGGTTGGTTCCAATCTTCTTTATTAACAGCAGTTGCATGGCGTGGTACTGCTCCTTATAAAGCTGTAGTTACTCATGGTTGGGTTGTAGACGGTGAAGGCAGAAAGATGTCCAAATCACTTTCTAATGGTGTAGCACCAAACAAAATTATTGAGCAATACGGTGCAGATATTTTACGTTTGTGGGTTGCATCTTCTGATTATCATGCGGATATTAGAATTTCTCCTGAAATTTTAAAACAGTTATCAGATGCTTATCGTAAAATCCGTAATACTGCAAGATTTATTTTAGGAAACCTTGCAGATTTTAATCCGGATCAAGACAAAGTATCCCTCGATGACTTGTTACCAATTGACCGCTGGGCACTACATAGATTTGATTTGGTAAATCAAAAAGCACGCGCAGGCTATGACGCTTTTGAATTCCATCAAGTGTATCATGCAATTCATAATTTCTGTGTTGTTGATATGTCTAACTTCTATTTAGATGTAATTAAAGATCGTCTTTATGTAGAAAAGGCAAACAGCAAAGAAAGACGCGCAGCACAAACAGCTATGTACATGATTTTGGATGGTATGACTAGATTGATTTCTCCAATTTTGGCATATACTTCTGATGAAATTTGGCAGGCAATGAAACATGATGCCTCTGCCGATGCAGAACATGTGGTGCTAAACCAAATGCCTGAACCTACTGGGGTAAATGCGGATGAAGCATTTATTCAAACATGGGATCGTATCCATGATATTCGTGATGCAGTGAAAAAAGCACTGGAACTGGCACGTAATGAGAAATTGATTCGCGCTTCCTTGGATGCAAAAGTACAGTTATTCTGTGATAGCGAAATGTATGACTTTGTAAAATCTGTGGAAACAGAATTGCCGGTTGTATTCATTGTGTCTCAAGTAGAACTTGTAAAAGGCGGAAAGGGAGCTTTTGTAAGCGAAGATTTGCCTGAACTTTCCGTTACTGTATTGCCGGCAGAGGGTGATAAATGTTCCCGCTGCTGGACTTACAGCAATACCGTTGGAAGCAATGAAAAACATCCTGAGGTATGTGCCCATTGCGCATCTGTACTGGAATAAAATAGAACGAGAAGGGTGAGCAAAGTGTTCACCCTTTTTTCGAATAATAACGGAGGTGTTTGCTTGTTATTAGGCATTTTTGCTTTAATTGGCGCTGCAGTTTTGGTTGTCATTGATCAGGTGATTAAATTTTTGGCAACTACGTATATCAAACCCATTGGAACATTAGAAATTATTCCGGGATTTTTAGATTTTACCTATCATGGAAATGACGGTGCTGCGTTTGGAATTTTATCTAGCCAAACTTGGATTTTTGTGATTATAACAGCACTTGTCAGTATTGCCCTAATTGTTGGATTATTTGTATATAAAAAACATACTACATTGTCTCGTATGGCGTGTGCGCTGATTATAGCAGGTGGTATTGGAAACTTAATTGATCGTGTGTTTAACAATGGATATGTTATAGACTATATTCATGTGAAATTTTTTCCACCTATCTTCAATTTTGCCGATTGTTGTGTTTCTATTGGTGTAGTACTGTTGTTTATCTATGTAATTTTCTGTACAGACTCACTTCGCAAAGAATCATCTGCGAAGAAAAAGCAAAAGAAAGAAAAAGTAAAACATGAACAAGACCATAAATGAGCCAAAACAGCATTATTCTTTTATCTTACAACCCGAAGAATCGGGACAACGATTGGATAAATGGTTACAATTACAGTTACCGGATATGACGCGTTCTGCAGTTCAAAAATTGATTGAACAAGGCAATGTGACACGAAATGGAAAGATTATAAGTAAAAATGGAAAAGGAAATACTGGTGATGTAATAGAGGTTATTGTATCTCAATCTAAACCACTTGAAGTTATGGCGCAGGATATTCCTCTGGATATTCTGTATGAAGATAACGATTTGTTAGTAGTGGATAAGTCAAAAGGAATGGTTGTGCACCCTGCTGTGGGAAATGATGATGGAACATTAGTAAATGCGTTGTTGCATCACTGCGGTGATTCTTTGTCACGTATTAATGGTATTACTCGCCCTGGTATTGTACACCGCATTGACAAAGATACCAGTGGTTTATTGATTGTTGCCAAAAACGATATTGCACACCAAGGTTTGGCGCAACAAATAAAAGAGCACAGTTTTACCAGAATATATGAAGCTGTTGTTTATGGCAATGTGAAACAAGATGAGGGAACTATTAATGCACCAATTGGACGTCATCCAACCGATCGAAAAAGGATGGCAGTTACGGATAAAAACTCGAAGAATGCAGTAACACATTATAAAGTCTTAAAGCGTTATGATGGCTTTACACATGTACAATTAAAACTGGAAACAGGGAGAACACACCAGATTCGTGTACATATGGCATATATTGGGCATCCTGTTGCGGGAGATCCTGTTTACGGGGTCAAAAAAGTGATTACTTCTTTAAATGGTCAATGTTTACATGCACGTGTGATTGGTTTTGTTCACCCGATTACAGAAGAATACATAGAAATTACCAGTGAACTGCCTGGTTACTTTACTCAGTTTTTAAGTAAGTTACGGGAACAGTAACTATCTTTGTAAAGAAGTGAAAGCGCATGGAAAATGAAAAACGCCACATTTGGATTTTAATTGCAATTGCTCTGGTATTTTGTGCTGTGTTAATTGGCTATAATTTGTTCTTTGTAAAAGAACCGCAGGCTATTGTAATAGAAACGGATATAACAGAGTCAAATATAGAATCATCTTTAACGGAGGGCTACATTGTACCGACGGCTAAAGTAAATATCAATACAGCAAGTGCCGAACAGCTAGATGAAGAACTGGATGGAATTGGGCCTTCCTTGGCTCAAAGAATTGTAAGCTATCGCGATGAGAATGGACCGTTTACAGATATTGAACAGATTAAAAATGTATCAGGTATCGGTGATAAGAAATTTGAAGCAATCAAAGATCATATTACGGTATCTTAGGAGGAGTATTCATGAAGCAGCAAGTACTGTCTTGTATTGAAACGAGGCGCAGTGTGCGCAGTTATGAATCAAAACAAATTCCCGATGATATGCGAGACGAGATATTAAAAGCAGCTATCTATGCTCCAAGTGGGAGTAACAATCAAAGCTGGCTATTTACGGCGATTCAAAACCGTAAGATTTTAGAAGACTTAAATGAACAAGTTCGTATTGGATTTGGTTTATTACCCGTTGCAGAAAGTGATTATCCTGCTAAAATACGTGCAAAACAAAATGCACAAAAGAAAGATTATAATTTCTACTATCATGCTCCAACACTAATCATTGCATCTAATGTTCCTAATTATGCAAATGCAATGGCTGATTGTTCTGCGTCGTTAGAAAATATGTTTTTAGCTGCTCATGCATTGGATTTGGGAACTTGTTGGATTAATCAGCTGACATGGTTGAGCCAAATGCCAAATGTACGTGATTTTTTGGCAGAGCATTGCCATATACCAAAAGAACATGTAATATGCGGTGCTTGTGCAGTAGGATATACAAATGGTGCATATCCAAAGCCTGCGCCGAGAAAAGCGAATACGATTCAAATTATTCCATAAAAATTAGTGCCGCTGTATGATAACACAGCGGCACTAATTTTTTATTTTATTGTATAATTGGCTTTGTTGTTAAAAAGTCCTCTAGAAGCAGTTAAATGATTTACAAACAAAATTTTCGGTAGAGTTAGGCATTCCTAAATATTCTCAGGAGAAGTCCAAATTACAACTTAGGGAGAAAGAGCATAAACAGACTCTGCGCCGGGTCTTTTATTGTTTACAAGGAGTACAGAACTAATATGTTTTCAGAGTCTCTTATGGAAATACAAGAAATTGTGTGAAATAGGAAATTTGGCTTCGTATTCCGAACGGCACATATCCATCCAGAAATCGGCAATCGAAGATGAGTGATGAAAGGAGAAACGTAGCAACCCAAAAGCTCTTTATTTATTAAAAAAGAAAATAACTTTTGATGTTCCGGACAGTTTCTCGAGTCTTCACGTAAATTCCAGTCTACGGAAGGAGAAAGAATAATAGGAAATAGGATTTGTTTTGGAACGCTTTGAATGTTGCCTAGAGTTACTCGTAAGGGAGAGGAGAGGGTAGACGCATTTCTTTTTAACGACCAAAGCCTCTCACAATATACTAATCAGAAGAGGAGATAATAAAAAAGAATCAGTGCAGAGTATTGGTCTCTATACTGATTCTTTTTTGAAAACTCTTTATTTATGTACTCTATCATTTAATGTTATAACAAGGAGATTAATCGCCAAAGCAAATACCTACATCACGTGCAGATTGAATGATATTACTATCTTTTGGAACATATTTTAATTTGCCTGCTACTTCACTAAGTGGTACAGCAACAATATTTCCATTCTGCAGTGCTACCATGTTTCCGAAATTACCTTCTTCAATCAAACGAACGGCAGCAGTACCAAAACGAGTGGCAAGTAAACGATCATAAGGACAAGGACTGCCTCCGCGTTGAAAATGTCCGGGTACTGTTACTCGAACCTCTCGTCCTGTTAATTCAACAATTTCGTGTGCTACACGATAGGAAACAGAAGGGAAAGACATATTTGCACGACTTGCTTTGAATTCTTTTTTAGACATTTCTGCTTCTTTTTTCGAAAGAGCACCTTCCGCAACAGCCAAAATGCAAAAACGTTTTCCTTGACCGGTTCTTAAGTATAAGCTGTCTACTACTTTATTGATATCGTAAGGAATTTCCGGCAGTAATATAACATCAGCACCACCTGCAATACCAGCGTATAGGGTAAGCCAGCCAACTTTATGCCCCATAATCTCTACAATAAACACGCGGCCGTGAGAAGTAGCGGTAGTGTGGATGCAGTCAATAACATTTGTTGCAATTTCAACTGCACTGTTAAAACCAAAGGTCATTTCTGTGCCCCATAAATCATTGTCAATGGTTTTTGGGAGCGTAATTATATTTAGTCCTTCTTCACTGAGCAGATTTGCTGTTTTATGCGTACCGTTGCCTCCCAGAATCACAAGACAATCCAATTCCATTTTTTTATAAGTTTCTTTCATTTTGGTTACTTTGTCTATATTATTTTCGTCCAGTACGCGCATTTGCTTAAATGGTTGGCGGGAAGTTCCCAAAATGGTACCACCCAGTGTTAAGATACCTGAAAAATCCATTTGCTTCATTGGAATATAATTTCCTTCAATTAGCCCCTTATAACCATCTTGAATACCAAAGATTTTTACATTATCGCCTAACAATTCACAGAATGTTTTTCCAACACCGCGAATAGCCGCATTCAAGCCTTGGCAATCGCCTCCACTTGTCAAAATACCAATTCTTTTCATGGTTTGTACCTTCTTTATTTCATTTTTTCTAAATCAGCTCTTCTGATTGGCGTATATGGTTTGCTCTCATCCAAAGCTTCCAGTTTGGAAACTGCTTCTTTGGCATACACGCTAAATTCATATTGAGAGTTAAATGGAGCTTTACTACGTTTATCAATGTCAATATAGGTAGTATCATTCTGCAGTAATCTTGTATTAATTGTATCGTTGAGCATGGTCTGTACAATATCAAATGCACGTTTTTGTAAGTCAGGGTCTTCAATTGGAAATACCAATTCTACGCGGTGATCCAAATTACGCTGCATCCAATCTGCACTGCCCATATAAATTTTGGAATTACCTGCATTTTCAAATTGAAAAATGCGGCTGTGTTCCAACAATTGACCAACAATACTATGTACACTGATATTTTCACTGATTTCCGGAATTCCTGGAATTAAACAGCAAATGCCGCGTACAATAAGTTGCACTTTTACTCCATTTTGAGATGCCTTATACATCAGCTCAATCATTTCAGGGTCAACCAAAGAGTTTACTTTTACTATTATACCACTTGGAAGCCCTTTTTTCGAGTTTTCTATTTCTCTTTCAATCATTTGAACAAAAAAACTGCGTAATCCTTGCGGTGCAACTTCAAATTTATTGTATTCCGGAGGACGGGAGTATCCTGTTAATACGTTAAACAGGGAGGAGGCGTCCATACCATACGGCTCTTTGCAGGTAAATAAGCTAATGTCCGTATAAATTTTTGCGGTTGAGTCGTTATAGTTTCCTGTACCCATATGTACATAACGGCGAATCCCATCTTCTTCTCTGCGTACAACCAAGAGAATTTTACAGTGTGTTTTTAATCCTACCAAACCATAAATTACATGGCAACCTGCTTCTTCTAATTTTTTTGCCCAAAGAATATTATTTTCTTCATCAAATCGCGCTTTTAATTCCACCAAAACAGTTACTTGTTTTCCGTTTTCAGCCGCTTTGATTAAGGCTGCAACAATAGGAGAGTTACCGCTGACACGATATAAAGTTTGCTTAATAGCCAATACATTTTCATCTTCCGCAGCTTGTTGTACAAAATCTACAACACATTTAAAACTTTCGTATGGGTGGTGCAGCATACGGTCTTTTTCTTTGATAGCATCAAAAATGTTTTTATGTTCAAAGAAATCAGCAGGAGGATAAACGGGTGTAATTGGTTCAAAACAAAGTTGATCACAACCATCCAAACCGGCAAATTTAGTAAAGAATGTAAGATCGATAGGCCCCTGAATGGAATAAATATCAGTATCTTTTACTTTTAATGTTTCTATTAAAAACAGACGGGTTTGCTTATCACATTTATGTGCAATTTCCAGACGAACAGGGCGTCCACGTTTCCGTTTTTTAATAGATTTTTCAATTTCAAGTAACAAATCTTCTGCTTCTTCATCAATATCCAAATCAGAGTTGCGAGTGAGACGGAAAGGAGTACATGCTTCAATACTGTGCAGTTCAAACAATTCTTCAATTTTGTAGATGATGATGTTTTCAAGCAGTACAAAAGCTCTGCCTTTTTCGCTGGGAAGTTCTAAAAAGCGTGATAGAATAGATGGTACTTGTACCAATGCAAAACAAGATTCGTCGTCTTCACCTTTTAGGCGTACTGCAATATTTAAACTTTTATTAGCAAGCAATGGAAAAGGACGACTTTCATCTACAGCCAATGGTGTTAAAACCGGGAATAGTACTTTATCAAAATAGTCAGAAATATATTTTTGTTGTTTTTTATCCATTTCATTTGGAGTTAAAAAGACAATGCCCTGTTTTTTTAGAGCCGGTATGACAGAACGTTGGCAACAGGAATATTGTTTTTCTACAAATTTGTGAATTTTTTCTTGCAGTTGGGTAAATAAAGCGGTAGGAGTTAATCCGGAAGCATCAGCATTTTGATAGCCTGAACTAATTTGAGCTTTCACACCTGCAACGCGTACCATAAAAAATTCGTCTAGATTCGAAGCGCTGATACCAAGAAAACGGACGCGCTCCATGATTGGATTTTCTTTTTCCAAAGCCTCTTCCAGAACACGGCTGTTAAAATCCATCCAGCTAAGTTCACGGTTGATATAAGGCAATTTTGTTTCATTGCTCATGAGTATCTTGCACGACCTTTCCTTTGTTATATCAAACTTGATTTTACAGTTAAAATTGGTTGAACACCAAATACTTCCTGAAAGAAAGCAGAGCATTTTTCGAATGCCCAATGTTCTAATCTGGTATTGCTATCACTTTTAGCAGTAATGATGAATTTATCATCATCTAATCTTACCTTAACAGACTGCAATTTTTGTTTGTGAGATTTGTCTAGGGAATTTGCTAATCGAAAAATAGCAGCTAACTTCAGCGCAATTATTTTTTCGCTCCCCTTCAAAGATGCGAATTCTGCATCTTTATAATTAGGTGTTTCACTTTCTGCAAAACGAGAAATATACGCTGTAATTAATGTGGTTTTATCCGTTAATCCATAAATATCTGTATATTTGACAATGTCAACATTGCTATTAAGGTGATGCTTTGAATTGATAAAATAGCCGCAATCATGTAAAATTGCTGCAATTTCTAATAATAGTTTATAATGGGGATTCAAACCATGCAAAGCTTTAATTTTATCAAAAATCATGCAGGCTGTTTCCATCAGAAAACTAGCATGATCATAATTACAGTGATAGCGATCGGCAACTGTTTTTGCACAAGCCAATGCATGTTCACGTGTTTCAACAACTTCATTTATAGCACGTTTTTCAACTAACATTTGTTCAATTAGGGTATCCCATAAATCTACTTTCGGTGCAATAACATAATCAGCTTCCGTAAATTTCAAAAGTTTTGCATAAATAGCCAAAGAAGAATAGAACATTTCAGCTACTTCTTCGGTCAAGTCGAATTTTAATGCTATTTTTTCCAAAGGCATTAAACGAATGGCCTGATATAAACTGGTTAAAGTTTTTGCTTTTATCATATAATTACCATCAACGGGTTCTGAATTGCAAAGTTTTGCAATTCGCTGCATTTCGTTTCCAGTCAAGACCAAGCCGTTGACTTGTTGGTAGGGAACGGGCATTTGAATTCGATTAAAGATAGAATCTAAATATTCATCTACCACAATTGCAAAGTCATCTGTATATTCTTGTACACCGCTTAGCACATCGTGCAGTTTTAGAGAGCCGGTAGAAATATTTTGAGTAAAGAAAATATGTTTTCCATCATACAAAGAAATACCGATAGAACCGGTACCAATATAGGATAGCAGCATATTTTCAGGCTGTTTTGTTTGCTCTTTTATGTCTGATTGGGTCGAGAATAGTTCCATATGTTTTAATGCTTTTGTGATTGCAGAGTAAATAAGAGATTTTTCCTGGTTATCATCATAAATTTCTACAATCATATCGTTTTGAATCAAGAGTTGATCTTGAATAAATTCTTTATTTTGTGCTTCTCGCAATGCAGTGGTACCGACCACTTTGTATTGGTCAACACCATATTCTTTCATCACATTGGAGTAGCCGGTTAAAATATGGGAAAGTTCGCGTAAACATTCAAAACTGATTTTACCGTAGTTAAACACTTCATGTCCCAGTTTAAGAGGATATTCTAATGTGTCCAGCGGTATTATTTCTTTATTTTTTACCTGCGAAATCTGCATTTTAACATCGCTGGAGCCAATATCAATTACTGCAGCTACTTTACCGCCTTTATGTTTGGGCATGATGGTTGCACCGCCTTTTTTACAAGTTCTTAGTATTTATTATAACAAAGCTATTTTTCTCTATCAACATATTTCATAGAAATTTAAAGAAATAATACATTTTTTAACATAATTCTAACAATGGTAGTGAAATGGAAATTTACCACAAGAAAGGAAATGAAAGTTTCAATGCATACTGGATAATAATAAATTTAAAAAATTACATACATTTATTGAAACAACCAAATTGAATTTTATTTTTTTATTACTCATATAGATAGTAAGTGTATTGCTTATAAAGTTGTTGCTGTTTATCGTACCGGCTAATATTTTTAGAATTCTGTTAGAATCAAATATGTTGGATGAGGGGGTGGATAAAAATATATTACAGAGCAGCAAAAGTAGAAAATATGCCAAATTTTCAGGATAACAATCGGTATTAATTAGTTGTAAAAATAGAAAAATTGTAAAGATATAGTAATGTTGTATTGCTACAATTATTTATAAAATATAATAGGTATAAAATTTGATAGAGATTAGAAAATCGAGGCATAGATGGATGAATACATATATACAATTATGAGTTGTAATAAAATAAAAAAGAGCAAGATGAATCTTGCTCTTTTTATTAATAATATTTATGATTTAGAAGTTAATAATAATTCTAAAGCTGCTAACTTAGTTGCAATACAGAATATATTCATAGCTTCCTGAAGTTCCGGAACAGATGGGAAAGAAGGAGCAATACGAATATTGCAGTCTTTTGGATCTTTTCCATATGGATAAGTAGCGCCTGCACCTGTCAAAGTTACACCAGCTTCTTTGCAAAGTGCTACCACACGTTTTGCGCAACCTTCCATTACATCTACACTAATAAAGTATCCACCATGAGGACTGGTCCAAGATGCAACACCAACAGGAGCCAATTCTTTTTGCATGGTTTCCAAAACAATGTTGAATTTTGGCTGCAATAATTCTTTATGTTGGTTCATAATCGTATCAACGCCATTTATGTCTTTAAAAAAACGTAGGTGACGTAATTGGTTAATCTTATCAGGTCCGATAGTTTGGAAGGCAAGACGTTTGCGAATATTGGCAAGTGTATTTTTACTTCCTGCCATAGCTGCAACACCGGCGCCGGGAAAGGTAATTTTGGACGTAGAAGCGAATATAATAGGTAAATCTTCATTTCCTTGCTTTTTACATTCATCCATTAGGTTTAACAATTGGTCAGGAGTATCTGTAATGTGGTGTACGCAATATGCATTGTCCCAAAAAATTTTAAAATCTTTTGCAGCCGGTTTCAGTGCTGCAAAGCGGCGTACTGTTTCGTCAGAATACGTAATACCTTGAGGGTTGGAGTATTTTGGAACACACCAAATTCCTTTTATGCTGGCATCGGTATTGACCAACTGTTCTACTATATCCATATCTGGTCCGTGTTCTGTCATTGGTACAACGATCATTTCAATTCCAAAGAATTCCGTAACACCAAAGTGACGGTCATACCCGGGACAAGGACAAAGAAATTTTACAGTGCCCTGTTCTGCCCAAGGTTTGCAGTCTCCAAATCCGTTGTACATGGCTGAATTAACGGTATCAAACATCATATTTAAACTGGAGTTTCCGCCAACAATCACATCATTTGCATCTACACCTAATAAATTACCAAAAAATTGGCGCATTTCAGGCAACCCGTCTACAACGCCGTAATTGCGGCAGTCATCGCCTGCTACGCTATAATCAGATGAGGAATTCAAAATATCCATCATTGGCAATGAAAGATCCAATTGTTCCGGACCGGGTTTGCCTCTGGACATATTTAAATTTAATCCTTGCGCTTTGTATGAATCATATTTTGCTTGTAAATCAGCTTTTTCTTTTTCAAGCGCTTCTTTAGACATAGAATTATAATATTCAGTGTTCATTTGCGTATCTCCTCTAACCAAAATTGCATAAATGTCTTAAAACCCTACTTATTCTACACTCATTTTATAAAAAATGCAAGTTAATTTTAATAATCTTGCATTTTGCTCAAATCGTGAATCTTTGTGTAAACTTTTCTGTAGGTTTCTTCCAGAGATTCTCCTAATATGCGGGCAGCTTTGGCCGCGCTCTCATATTCTACATAATATTTCTTAATATGATGATAGGTGCATATTTTACAATCAATGGTTTGAGAACCAATTTGTATCGGCTTTACTTCTCGTGTCATAATATTGCGTTTTGCATAGGTTTTACGTAGTCCAATGGATGTTGTTTCTTGGAAAATAGTTTCTGTTATAATTTGTTCCAGTTCCGGTTGGCATAATACGGTTAACTCATAAGCAGGACGATTCTTCTTCATATAAATCGGAGTGAAATATACATCGGCAGCGCCAAGTTCCAATAGACGTGTGTGGCAATAAGCCAGTTGTTCCGGGGTGCTGTCGTCAATAGCGCTTTTTAAAATGCAAATTTCATCTTCATGTGTGTCTGTGATTTCAGAAATCAGCATAGCACGTACTACATTTGGATGGGCAAACTCTTTTTTACCTGCGCCAATGCCCACTTTATCAATGGTGAATTTTTGGGGAAGTGCAAATGTATTTGCCAATGCTGCAATAATGGCTGCACCGGTTGGAGTAATCATTTCACCTTTATTTTCTGTGATTTTTATCGGTATAGAAGCTGATTGTACTAAACGAAGCGTACATGGGGTAGGTACGGCTGTTAGCCCATGATGACATTTTGTAAATCCACTGCCTTCGTGTAAAGGTGAGCAGATGATATGGTCAATATGTAAAAAATCAAGACATATAGCAACGGTAATGATATCCAGAATAGAATCATCGCTTCCTACTTCCTGAAAGTGGACTTGATGTGCAGTCATTCCATGAACAAAACCTTCTGCCTGCGCCAGTACATAAAAGATTTTTTTCGCTGTTTCTTTGGCTTTGTCTGAAATTTTAGATGCCTCAATGATATGTTCAATGTCAGCAAGGCAACGACCTGAATGGTTATGATGGGAATGAGTATGTGCATGCGCGTGTTCATGAGAATGCTCACAGGTGGAATGATTGGTGTGAATATCAAACGCGACTGCAGAGATTCCTTGTTTGTCTGTTTTGCTGATGTCAATTTCAAACTGCTCCAACGGTACGGTGTGAAGTTGATTGAGCAAAAATTCCCGGTCAACTCCCAAGTCTATCAAAGCTCCGGCTGCCATATCGCCGCTGATACCGGAATAACATTCAAAATATAATGTATGCATGGAAACTTCCTTTCTTTTTTATCAACATATTTGATAAAAAGGATGCTTTCTTAAATCATGGTTAAAGCATCCTTTTATATGTCGTTCTGTTATATTTAATTTTGAGCCGCATTTACAATTAAGCGATTGATTTGTGCAGCAATATAACCGCCGCCAAACCCATTGTCTATATTGACAGTTGCCATACCGGTTGCACAAGAATTGATCATTGTTAACAAAGCGGAAATTCCTTGCAGATTTGCGCCATAACCGATGCTGGTAGGTACGGCAATGACAGGTTTGTCTATTTGTCCTGCCAATACAGAGGCCAATGCACCTTCCATACCTGCTACCGCAACAACTGCATTAGATTTACGAATATCAGGCAAAGCATCAATCAAACGGTGGATACCGGAAACACCGATATCATAAATACGATTTACTTTTGACCCGCATAATTCGGCAGTGACAGCTGCTTCTTCTGCTACGGGAATATCTGATGTTCCTCCCGTACAAATCGTTACCAATCCATGTTGTGTTGGTTTGTCTTTATATGCGTATAATATGCGAGCTGTATCATGATACTGTACGTTGGGAAGCACCGAAAGAACCGCGGTGGCTTGTTCTTTTGTTACTCGTGTTGCTAATGCGATTTGGTTACGCTCATATAGCGTTTTAAAAATATCACAGAATTGTGCAACAGTTTTTCCTTGTGCGAAAATCACTTCCGGAAATCCTGTTCTTAATTGTCTGTGATAATCCAGTTTTGCATATTCCATATTATGATAAGGCAAATCTTTTAACTGTTCCATAGCTTGTTCCACAGAAAGTTCATGATTTTGGACTGCCTGTAATAATTCTTTTGTTAACATTGGTTACCTCTTTGTTTTTGATAAGGTTCATCCATACTGCCAGAACGGAACCCTTCCATATCTAATGTAATATAATCAAAGCCGATTTGTTTTAGCTGAAGCAACAAATCTGACTGCTGATAAAATGTGAAAAATTGTTCTGTAGGAATCTCAATACGCGCAATGGTATCATGCATACGAACACGATTTATAGAAAATCCGTTCTCATATAGCAGTTGTTCCGCTTTTTCAATTTTTTCAAGTTTTTCTTTGGTAATAAGCGTATGATAAGGAAGTCGTGTAGCCAGGCAAGGGGAAGAGGGAGTGTCTGATGAAGAAAGCCCAAAATCAGCTGCCATTTGCCGTACTTCCTGTTTTGTAATATGACATTCGGCCAAAGGACTGATAATTTCTAACTCTCGTAAAGCGCGGATGCCGGGACGATACTGGTACAAATCATCCAGATTGGTTCCATCCATACAAGTGGAGTAACCATGCTGAACTGCCCAATTCTTTAAAATGGAAAAGAGCATATGCTTACATTGATAACAGCGATCCAATGGATTTTTCATAATATTAGGATTGGTAAATTCGTCAAGTTTAATGACATAAAAAGGAACGCCGATTTCCTGCGCTATTTTTTCTGCTGCATTTTGATCCCCTACAGGGTGCAATGTAGTTTGAAAATAGACGGCAGCTACCTTGGATGCTGTTTGTGCAGCAATCTTTAGCACAAGACTGCTATCCACTCCTCCGGAAAAAGCGATGCAAATACCATTTGGGGCATAGTTGGACAAATACGTTTGCAATTGTTCTAGTTTTGTTTGCATAGAGTTCTCTCTTATTTCTATTTTGTATGGATTAAAATTCTGCATTTCCTGTTGTTCTTGGAAAAGGCAAGACATCACGAATATTGGAGATACCAGTTAAATACATTACCATACGTTCAAATCCCAGTCCGAATCCGGAATGTTTTGTTCCGCCAAAGCGGCGTAAATCCAAATACCACCAGTAGTCTTCTTCCTTTAGACCTGCTTCCTGCATACGTGTCCGTAAAAGGTCCAGACGCTCTTCACGTTGACTGCCTCCGATAATTTCTCCAATTCCGGGTACCAATAAATCCATGGCGGCAACGGTTTTGCCGTCGTCATTTAAACGCATATAAAACGCTTTGATTTCTTTTGGATAGTCTGTTACAAATACAGGTTTTTTAAAAATTTGTTCTGTTAAGTACCGTTCGTGTTCTGTTTGTAAATCAATGCCCCAAGCAACAGGATACTCAAATTCAGCTCCGCAATTCTGAAGCTGTTCAATGGCATTGGTATATGAAATGCAAGCAAAGTCAGATGTTACAATGTGGTTTAAACGTTCCAATAGTCCTTTATCTACAAATTGATTAAAAAACGCAAGGTCATCTGAGCAGGTTTCCATGACATAAGAAATAATAAATTTAATTAAGTCCTCTGCAAGTTTCATGTCATCTTGTAAATCCGCAAAGGCCATTTCAGGTTCAATCATCCAAAATTCTGCGGCATGACGTTGTGTATTGGAATGCTCGGCACGGAAAGTAGGACCAAATGTGTAGATATTGCCAAACGCCATTGCCATGCACTCGCCTTCTAACTGACCGGATACGGTCAATGACGTTGGTTTTTGGAAAAAGTCTTGGGTATAGTCGATAGCTCCCTGTTCTGTTTTGGGAGGTTGTTCCAATTCTAATGTTGTAACACGGAACATTTCTCCTGCGCCTTCACAATCGCTTCCTGTAATGATGGGGGTATGAGCATATAGAAATCCACGTGTTTGAAAGAATTGATGAATTGCAAAGGAGGCGGCAGATCGAACACGAAATACAGCGCTATAGGTATTGGTACGTGGGCGCAAATGTGCGATAGTGCGCAAATATTCTAAGGAATGACGCTTTTTTTGAAGCGGATATTCCGGTGAAGAAGCGCCTTCTACATATATTTGTTTTGCGTGTAGCTCAAATGGCTGTTTTGCATCAGGAGTTAAAATAAATGTGCCTGTAACGCAAAGCGCGGTACCAACGTTTTGTTTGGCTATTTCTTTATAGTTTGAAAGAGTTGTTTCTTCAAATACAATTTGAACACCTTTAAAACAGCTACCGTCATTTAAATCTATAAATGCCAGAGATTTGGAATCTCGCAAGCTACGTATCCAACCGCATACAGTTATGTCAATATCCTTATAGTTATTTGGCATTTGATAGAGTTGTGCAATGGTTGTCCGTTTCAAATAAAAATCCTCCTTTTTCCGTTTGCCAGGTATAATTTTATAGATAATATTATAACATAAAAGAAATTGTACAGCAATTTCTA